>ERZ808278.940-NODE-940-length-14580-cov-3.922272_pt1 | contig 14580 bp, 12 predicted proteins | sample MGYA00521239_ERZ808278 | MGnify/ENA primary metagenome ERZ808278 (study PRJEB31516, sample SAMN03275600) | gut metagenome | biome: mammalia-associated habitat; material: feces | host: Papio cynocephalus | place: Kenya | collected 2012-07-17 ... | reverse complement strand
GGCCTTTGCAGGGGGAGCAGCCACAGCAAAAGATTCTGAAATGTCATTTACATACAGTGTGCTCAATAAGTTCTGCTCTGAGAAGTATTTTTCAGGAATGGAAGAGAATATAACTTCAACTGGAATTGTGTCACGAATCAATGAAGCAAAAATAGCCAGATATCCATATGTAATTGATATAGATAATCTTGTGGATAAAAAGGCAAATGGTTTTGTAACAAAGAGTGGTATCTACCAAGTAGACGTAGACCAGGAAGGTGCCGAAGTAGTGAACGGCGTTGCATATTTCTGTTTAGATGGGAACGAAGGAGAAAAAACTTATAGTATTTCACCTAGAGATGTAAGAAATAATTATTATTTATGGAGAAATGACTCTGTGTTCTACACCGGCATTGGAAGAGATAGTTTGAAAGGCGGTTACGACAATGAAGTAAAACTTTTTATTAATACAATTATTTCAGCATATGGATTAGAACGTTCGGTAAATATTGACATTACCAATCTTCATCAGGTAAGTGATTTTGCTTATGGCAAGTCTTATCTGTTATATGGGGATGTAGACTTTACAGAAGCATCCATAGAAGGAAATAAAAATGTTGAATTTAATCTTTCTACGGCAGGAATGAGCAGCCCAGTAATCAAAATTAAATTTTATAAAGCTGATGCAGATGGTAATATTTATGGAGATGCTTTGAAATTAAAGCGAGATGGAACAAAGTTTGGATTAGATGTTTCAGGAAGTGAAGCAGATGAATTTATTGTATCCGATGGAACAGATTATATCTATCAATATCCATATGCATATCTGAATAGTGGTGCCAATGAGCATATACGAATCGTTGCAGAAGCCAAAGACAAAGGAAAAACCATTACAGATACAGTTTTGATAAAAGCACTTAGAAGGTCTATGTTTGATTTAGATTAGTAAGATTTGAAAAGGGACTGTCGCTTTAACGATTGAAAAATGATATGATACCTCTAAAGTAGACATGGTAAATAGCCAAAATCTACTTTGGAGGTGTTTTTGTGTCAAATAAATTGCATACACCTGAATTAAGAGCAATAGTCACACAACAGTACTTAGATGGTGTTGCTATCCTGTCCTTTTGAGTCTATTTATGAAGTTTATTTCTATTTCATAATTAACTTTCTTGACTTACAAAATAGAATCTCATTTGCAATTTACCCAAGAAATTGACATATTTTATTTAAGAGGGTATAATTAGTAAAAAATGTTTAAAAGGAGAATTTTTATGTTAAAAGAAAAAGTAATTTCATTAAGAAAATATGCTATATTTTTAGCATTGTTAATGTTTGTGTTATATCCTTTGACTGCAGAAGCAGTGACACATACATACATATCTTCTTATGATATGACTGGAGGAGTATTTTCTAAAAGCTACTACCAACCATCTTCGTTCATTGAAACAACCGTTATACCTGAAAAAGGAACAGACGATTGTAATATGGGAATTATTTGGGCAAAAAAATATGCATATGGTTGGGATGGAGACATAAAATATGTTAGTTCGACACGTGGAGGTACTGCAACATTTTACACTAGTGATAAACGCAAAATATGGCTACGTGATTTTGCTGGAACCAGGTGGACAGGAACTGTTGTTCTGAAATGGGATTAATACAATACATATGGAGGTGAATGAATTTGTATATTTTTGATTTCCACTTAATAACTTTCCTTGTTGTATACATATTTCTTTTACTTCTAACATTTATAATTGCAAAGTTAAGGAAAGATAGAGAACATTATTTTTTATACTATATGTTTATAATTTTTTATTATCAGTTGTTGTTTAAGGTAACTATGTTACCAATAATGATATTTAAACCAGGTGAATTAGAACAATTTAGAATTGCTACTGGTGGGAATATAAACGTATTACAAACAATACCACTTAAAACAATTACTGAAAATCTTTCTTCTAGGACAGGATTAATACAATTAGTAGGTAATTTAGTATTGCTTATGCCGCTTGTATTTATATTGAAGTATTTAACAAAGAAAAGTCATTCTGATAAAATAATATTATTAGTTACAATTTGCGTTAGCATAGGGATCGAGTGTATTCAATATATTAATGTTAAAATAACACACTTTCCTTCTCATGCTGTAGATATTGATGATTTGATATTAAATGTATTTGGTTCAATTTTAGCATTGGTGCTTTTGAAAATATTGAACAAAATGGCGCCAGAGCTTATTATGTGGATTCGATACAGCATGATTGTAAAAGAAAATAATTAATTTTTCAAAAGGGGTGTCGCACAAAAACTTAGGGCGACATCCCCCTTTTTACTTGCATAAATATGCAAATGTATAGTATGATTAATGATAATTCAGAGCAAAATAGAGATTACAAACATGCATAAAAGAAAGGTGAAGTGTAATGGAGATAGAAAGAAAGTTTCTAGTAAAAGAATTACCAGATAAATTAGAACAATACGAGTGTAAAGTAATTGAACAGGGATATCTGTGTAATAATCCTACCGTTCGAATTCGTAAGAGCAATGAAAATTATATTTTAACATATAAATCAAAGTTTGGAATTGAACAGGACGAAAATCGTACCGCAAAAGTAGAGAATGAAGTGGAAGTGCCTTTAAACGAAGCATCCTTTTTGCATTTAAAAGAAAAAGCAGATAATCATATGATAGTAAAGAACCGCTACTTAGTTCCTTTAGATGGTGGTTACACAGCAGAATTAGACATTTTCAAAGAACAGCTAGAAGGACTTTTATTAGTAGAAGTTGAGTTTAGAAATGAGGAAACAGCCAATCAATTCTGCCCTCCAGACTGGTTTGGTGAGGATGTAAGTCTCGATAGAAGATACACCAATGGGCATTTATCGACGGTAGATTCGTATAATTTCTAAAGAGGGTAGATTTTTTAACCAATTTCACTTATAATGTATATAATACAATACTAATGGAGGGTAAATCATGTTTAAAATAGTGAAAAAGCAGTACTTAGCTAATAATATCTATTTAATGGACATTTTAGCACCAAGAGTTGCGAAATCCTGTTATCCAGGACAATTTGTAATCGTAAAAATGGATGAAAAGGGAGAAAGAATTCCTTTGACAATTTGTGATTATGATAGAGAGAAAGAGACTGTCACGATTGTATTCCAGGCAGTAGGAGCTTCGACAAAAATTATGGCAACTTATGAAGAAGGCGATTCCTTCCGTGATTTCGTAGGACCACTTGGATGTAGATCAGAGTTGATCAACGAAGACCCAGAAGAATTAAAGAAAAAGAATATTTTATTTGTAGCTGGTGGAGTTGGAACAGCTCCTGTTTATCCACAAGTAAAATGGATGAAACAGAATGGTTATGATGTGGATTGTATCATCGGTGCAAGAAGCAAAGAATTAATCATTTTAGATAAAGAAATGGAACAGTGGGCCAAAAATGTATATGTTTGTACAGATGATGGTACATATGGATTTAAAGGAAATGTAAATGATCAGATTAAAGATCTTGTGAGTAACCAAGGCAAAAAGTACGACTTAGTTGTAGCTATCGGACCTGTTATTATGATGAAATTTGTCTGTTTATTAACGAAAGAATTAAATATTCCTACTATTGTAAGTATGAATCCTATCATGGTTGATGGTACAGGAATGTGTGGAGCTTGTCGTTTAACAGTTGGCGGGGAAGTAAAATTCGCTTGCGTTGATGGACCAGAGTTTGATGGACATTTAGTGAATTTCGACGAAGCTATGAAGAGACAGCAGATGTACAAGACAGAAGAAGGACGTGCTCTTTTACAAGTACAAGAAGGAGCAACACATAAAAACGGCGGCTGTGGCTGCAGTGATAAATAGTAGAAAGGATAGGGTTATATTATGGCAGTAGATGCATTAAAGAGAGTGCCTGTCAGGGAACAGGACCCACAAGAACGTGCAAAAAACTTTAAAGAAGTTTGTTTAGGATATAATGAAGAAGAAGCAGTTAATGAAGCACAAAGATGCTTAGGCTGTAAAAATGCAAAATGTGTTACAGGATGTCCAGTATCCATCGATATTCCTAGCTTTATTGGAAAAGTAAAAGAAGGAAATATGGAAGAAGCCTATCACGTAATCAGTGAATATTCTGCATTACCAGCTGTATGTGGACGTGTTTGTCCACAGGAAAGCCAATGTGAGAGCAAATGTATCCGTGGTATCAAAGGTGATGCTGTATCTATCGGTAAACTTGAAAGATTTGTAGCAGACTGGGCTAGAGAAAATGGAATCAAACCAAAGGCAGCAGAATCCATGAATGGTAAGAAAGTTGCCGTTATCGGTTCTGGTCCTGCAGGTTTAACATGTGCTGGAGACCTTGCAAAAGCAGGTTATGATGTAACCATTTTCGAAGCATTACATGAGCCAGGCGGTGTGCTTTCTTATGGTATTCCAGAATTCAGACTTCCAAAGCAGACAGTCGTTGCTTCTGAAGTAGAAAATGTAAAAGCTCTTGGAGTTAAGATTGAAACCAACGTGGTAATTGGTAAAGCTACTACAATTGATGAATTATTAACAGAAGAAGGATTTGACGCTGTATTCATCGGTTCTGGTGCAGGACTTCCAAAATTCATGGGTATCCCAGGAGAGAACGCAAACGGCGTATTCTCAGCCAATGAATATTTAACAAGATCCAACTTAATGAAAGCATTCAAAGATGATTATGCTACACCAATTGTTGGCGGCAAGAAAGTAGCTGTTGTTGGTGGCGGTAACGTAGCTATGGATGCTGCACGTACTGCATTAAGACTTGGTGCAGAAGTACATATCGTGTACAGAAGAAGTGAAGCAGAACTTCCTGCCAGAGTTGAAGAAGTACATCATGCAAAAGAAGAAGGTATTATCTTTGATTTACTTACCAATCCAAAACAAATCTTAGTAGATGAGAATGGATGGGTAAAAGGAATTGAAGTTGTAAAAATGGAATTAGGCGAACCAGATGCATCAGGCAGAAGAAGACCAGTTGAAGTTGCAGGTTCTGAATATACAATTGACGTTGATACCGTAATCATGTCACTTGGTACAAGCCCTAATCCATTAATTTCTTCCACAACAGATGGTTTGGAAACAAATAAATGGAAATGTATCACAGCAGATGAAGTAAACGGCAAGACTACAAAAGAAGGCGTTTACGCTGGTGGAGATGCTGTAACAGGTGCTGCAACAGTAATTTTAGCTATGGGTGCTGGTAAGGCAGCAGCTAAGGGGATTGATGAATTTTTACAGAATAAATAGAAACATAACATAAAGTAAGTATTAGGGAACTTTCGTTGCATATCAATGAATGTTCCCTTTTTTCCCATACCAAGTTTTATATTCCTATTTCCTTGATGTAAATCATAATTTATGTTAAAATAGTGTATGATAATGGTAATTATATTATCTACTAAATCGTTGGAGGTAAATAAAAGTATGGATAAAAAGGGATTCCTTTCTTTCAATACTGTTATAGATAATGTGAATGATAAAGTCCTAATTCTTATTCTAATGGTGCTCATTGCAACCATGATAGTTCTGCTCATAAATGTGCGAAAACGGTATGTGGCAGAACGTGAAGCAAGGGAAGCAAAAAAGCAGCTTGAAGAAAACTACATAGAATTAGAGGAGGCATACAAACAAGTCAAGTCGACACAGGAAGAGTTGGCTCAAAAGTATGATGAATTAAAACGCAGTGAGGAACGGAATAAGAAGTTAGCATATATAGATTATCTGACAGATTTACCGAATCGCATTTCTTTTACTGAAAAACTAGATCAGATAATGGCAAATATTCAAAAAGAAGAAGTAATTGCCGTTATGTATATTGACTTAGATAATTTTAAGAATATCAATGATGTGCTTGGACATTCATACGGTGATGAATTGTTAATTGATGTGACAGACAGAATGAAACAGGTGTTGGACCAAAATGATTATTTTGCTCGCTTTGGTGGAGATGAATTTATGGTTTTGACACAAAACATCCAAAGTACAGAACTCTATGAGGAAAAAATACGTAAAATTCAAAAAGTATTTACCTATCCATTTGTATTATCCATGAGAGAATTTTTTGTAACAACAAGTATTGGAGTTGCATTTGCACCCAAAGATGGAAAAACAACGCAGATGCTTGTTAAAAATGTAGATGCCGCTATGTATTCTGCAAAAGCTATGGGAAAGAATACGTATTGTTATTATGACGAAAATATTAATGAGTCCTTAATGGCTAAGATAGAGCTGCAGTCAGAACTTCGTAATGCATTGCATAATGAAGAATTCGCAGTATTTTATCAGGCTCAAATTGATTTAAAATGCGATAAAATTGTTGGTTTTGAAGCACTGGTACGCTGGATTCATAAAGAGAAAGGATTGATTGCACCAGGTGGCTTTGTTCAGGTTGCAGAAGAAACTGGCTTGATAGTACCAATCGGAAGATGGGTTTTATTTGAGGCGTGTAAACAGCTGAAACGTTGGGAAGAGGAAGGATATAACGATATTAGTATTGCAGTGAATCTGTCGGCAAGACAGTTTAAAGATGCGGATATTGTTGCTATGGTCAATGAAGCAATAGAAGAAACCAAGATTGATCCAGGCAAATTAGATTTGGAAATTACAGAGTCTATTGCCATTGAGAATATTGAATATACTATTGAGATTATACAGAAATTAAAAGAGATAGGAGTAAAATTCTCTTTAGATGATTTTGGAACAGGTTACTCTTCTATGAATTATCTAAAACACTTGCCAGTTAATAACCTTAAGATTGACAAGAGTTTCTTAGACAGAGTAATTGAAGATACTAGTGATCAGCAGATTGTATCAACTATCATCACCCTTGCACAGACTTTGGATTTAGTAGTCATTGCGGAAGGAGTTGAAAGTTCGGAACAGGCAGTATTTTTGAAAAAGGCCAATTGTAATCAGGCGCAAGGATATCTATATAGCAAACCGATTCCAGAGGTGGAAGCAGGCAAATTATTGAAAGAATTCAAAAAGAGAAATGTAAATTGTGAATAAGGAGCTAAGCAATATATGAATGGATTCAACAAAGTAATAGCAGTCGTGTTTTTATTAATGGAGTTATTATTGTTTGGAATGAGTCAGTTTGGATTGACAGTTTATGTTGATGAAGTTCATTATAGCTGTATTGTATTATGCTTTTTACACGCTTTTTATCATTTCCTTGTGCAGACTCAGAAGAAGAAATGTACAGGAATTCTTGTACTTGGTTTAGGCTTTACTTGCATAGGAGACTATTTTTTGATTCTTAAGAATCAGTATTATGAAGCAGGGGTTACTGCCTTTCTTCTTACACAGATTTGCTACTTTATCTTTATGGCGGCTGACTTTGAATGGGTTCGTCTTAAGAAGCATGTGATATTACGAGTCAGCGTCGCCTTTATTGGAAATATAGTAAGTATGTGTATGATAAAGCAGTTTTCTCTGCTTTTTATTATAGTTCCTATTTATGCAGTATTTTTTATGGGAAATATAATGGAAGCATGCTTTCATTATAAAGCCCATCCTTTGTTTTCATTGGGACTGATTCTATTTATCTGCTGTGATATTTGCGTTGGTTTATCCAATGGGGAACTGGCAGGACTTACCGTACCTTTTGCTCACCTGTTTCAATGGCTTATCTGGTTGTTCTATATTCCAAGTCAGATTTGTATTAGTTTTTACATTTACCAAAAAGGACTTGAAAAGAATGCTAATATTTGATAAAGTTATAGAATAAAAAATAATCTAATGAACGGTATTTACAAGAGTAATTTTCTAAATGCAAGTCTTAATATTTCTTTTATCATTTCATGATCAAATCTGATCAACGATATCACAAGAACCAAACAAAGAAGACTGTAATGATACATAGCTATGGAATGCTTGTAAATACAGAAAGGAAATGTGAATGAATTATAATGAATTTGTGCAAGCAGTTGTAAAGTATTTTACAGAGTACCTTGGCAACGAGTACACCGTCAGTGTCAATGAGGTGGTGAAGAACAACCATGTCCAGATGAATGGTATCTTGATGAAGAAAAAAGGTCAAAAAGTGACCCCGAATATTTATCTGAATGGGTTTTATGAGCAGTACATAGAAGAGGATAATCTGAATTTAGTATTACAGAACATATGGAATACGTATCAGGAAGCGTTAGATAATTTTAATTCGGATGAATTTGATTTTAATCTTGAGTGGGAGAATCAGAAGGATTCGGTTATCTACAGGCTTGTGAATTATGATGATAATAGAGAAAAGCTTTCTTGTATTCCCTACATTCGTTTTTTGGACCTGGCTATTACGTTTCATTGTATCATAAAATTACAAGATGAATCGGTTTCCATGCTTCCGGTAACCAATAATATTATGGATCACTGGAATATTGATATTAAGTATCTGTTACAGTGTGCAACAGAAAATACGCCAATTCATTTTCCACTTGTATTTAGTACATTAGAAGATGTTGTTAAAATGCTGGCAGGTGCGGATACAATGGACAATATAAGCAATGAGCCGGAAAATGAGGTTATGATGTATGTCATAACCAATGAACAGGGAATCAATGGTGCTGCTGTTATGTTGTATCAAGAAGAATTCCAGCAGTTTGCTGAAAAACTGGGAGGAAAGCTTTATGTATTACCTAGCAGCATTCATGAATTAATCTTAATGCCTTTTGCAGATGACATAGATGAAATACTGTTAACGAAATTAGTACAAGAAGTGAATCAAAAACATGTCCCATTGGATGAAGTGCTGTCCAATCATATTTATCTATACGACTCGGAAACGAGGACGTTCGAAGTTCGATAACCCTAATGTTATGAATAGTTTTTCCTTTTTTGCTAACCCTAGTATTAAAACTAGAAAAGGAAGAGTGGAATGAATAAAATCAGTTTTTACGATACAAAATCTTATGACAAAATTTATTTTGAACAGTTGAAGGAAAAGTATGAGTGCGAGATTGAATATCACGAAGCAAAGTTAAACAAAAGTACAGCCGTTTTATCAAAGGGATGCGACTGTGTGTGTGCATTTGTAAATGATGAATTGGATAAAGATACTCTAGAGGTTTTATATAACTATGGAATTACCTTGGTTGTTATGCGTTGTGCCGGCTATAATAACATTGATTTTCAATATGCATTTGGTAAGATTCATGTGTTACGTGTGCCAGCTTATTCCCCTTATGCGGTGGCGGAGGCAGCAATGGGAATGCTTCTTATGTTAAATAGAAAACTGCATAAAGCATATATCCGGACAAGGGATTTTAACTTTAGCTTAAATGGATTAGTTGGGTTTGATTTACATGGAAAAACTATCGGTATTGTTGGTACAGGTAAAATTGGCAGAACCTTTATTGATGTGTGCAGTGGCTTTGGAATGAACATGCTGATGTACGATCCATATCCGATAAAGGATTCCGATTATCATTATGTATCTTTTGATGAGTTATGTGAGAAGTCAGATATTATTTCATTGCATTGTCCACTAACAAAGGATAGTTATCATCTTATCAATCATGATGCAATTGGTAAAATGAAAGAAGGAGTTTTCATTATCAATACATCACGTGGAGCGTTAATTGATTCGGAAGCTCTGTTGAAAGGATTAAAGAGTGGAAAAATCGGAGCAGCAGGACTTGATGTATACGAAGAAGAATCAGACTTTTTCTTTGAAGATTTTTCAGGTAAGATTATTCAAGATGATATTCTGGCAAGACTTGTAACATTTCCAAATGTTTTAGTAACTTCTCATCAGGCATTCTTGACCAATGAGGCTTTGGAAAATATTGCAGACACAACATTAGCGAATGTATATGCTTACTTCCATGACCAGAAACTTGTGAATGAGGTATGCTATCATTGTTCAAGAGAATCAGCAAATTGTCAGCACAGATTAAATAAACCATGTTTCTAGAAACATGGTTTTCATAACAAAGTATAAAAATGCACCTGACAGGATTCGAACCTGCGGCACATAGCTTCGGAAGCTACTGCTCTATCCACTGAGCTACAGATGCATAATAGGGTTGTGTCAAAGCACATAACCCTATTATATAGGGAACAATCCAAAATGTAAAGATACAATTTGTTATAATTTGCAAAGATACATAATTGTCAACCTGAATTATATTGCATTTCAACGTCTTTTTTGTTAAGATTAAAAAGGTAAAGTGGCAGATTAGATTGTTACTTAAACATAGGAAAAAGGTGATAGGATTGAAATTAAAGTATAAAAAATTAGTATTAGCAATATCCGTAGGGACAATCTGTATTGGAGGAGTTGCTTATACAATAGTGAATCATAATTCTGAAAGCCAAAAGAATAAACCAGAACAGAATGTTTCGGTAACGGATGACAGCTTTTCATCAGGAACTAATAGTACGAAAAATGGAGATATGACATTAGAAAAGAATGCCTATCCAGAGATAAATGAACTAATAAAACAGTATTTCGCAGCAAGAGTCAGCTGCGATATGAATAAACTAGGAACATTAGTAAGTGACGTGAAAAACATTAATGCAGAGGAGTTAAAAACGCTAGGTACTTATGTGGAAGAATATCAGAATATTGACACTTACACCGTAGCTGGAGAAGAAAAAGACAGTTATGTGGTGTTTGCTTATACAGATATCAAGCTGAAAGATATTAAGACACCAGCACCGGGTCTTACAGGTCTATATGTGAACAAAGATAAAAACGGTAATTTTGTCATTTTTAATGGTATGATGACAGATGAACAGAATGCATACAAAGAAAGTGTATATGAAAGCGATAGTGTGAAAGAACTAATTGCTTCTGTGCAGGATAAGTATAAAAAAGCACTTGAAAGTGATAAGGATTTAAATAAGTTCTACGCAGATGCGCAGAAAGAGGAAGAGGAAAAACAAAAAAATCCTATCCCTAGTGGAGAAGGAACAACAGAAGCAGAATAATGGTATGGGTGTTACAGTTTAAACTAGGATTTGTTTGAATTGCAGCGCCCATTTCATAACTAATCTGATTGGATTAAAATAGGTAAGAGACAGAAAAGAGGATTGAAACAATGACGCAGAACGAACCAATGCGATTGAATAAATATTTAAGTGATTCAGGTTTTTGTTCCAGACGTGAAGCAGATCGACTTGTGGAACAAGGTAAAGTAGTAATAGATGGTGAAGTTGCACAGTTAGGACAAAAGGTAAAACCTGGACAGAACATAGTAATAAACGGAAAACCGCTAAAGAGGGAAGAAGAAAGAATCTTAATCGCATTCAATAAGCCAAGAGGAATCGTCTGTACCACAAGCAAAAAGGATAAGGATAACATTGTGGATTATCTGAATTATGGCAAGAGAATATATCCGATTGGGCGTCTGGATAAAGATTCAGAAGGTTTGATTCTGCTCACCAACAAAGGTGACATCGTAGATAAAATCCTTCGTGGAAGTAATTATCACGAAAAGGAATATGTGGTTACGGTGAATAAGAAAATGACAAAAGAATTTGTAGAAGGAATGGAAGCAGGAGTTCCAATTCTAGATACGGTAACACGTCCTTGTAAGCTGCATGTTGTAAATGATAGAACATTTCGTATCATTATTTCCCAGGGATTAAATCGTCAAATTCGTAGAATGTGTGAGTATTTTGGCTATCGCGTACAGAAACTAAAGAGAGTGCGTATTATGAACATACAACTGAATCATTTGAAAGTTGGGACTTATCGCAACATTTCGAATGAAGAATGGACGAAGCTAAACGCGTTGTTAAATAAAGATAGGAAAGGATGTTAGCATGAACACAAATATGGAGCGAATGAAAGAACTGGTTAGTCTACTAAATAAAGCGGGAAAAGCGTATTATCAGGACGCAAAAGAAATCATGTCAAACTTTGAATACGATAAGCTTTATGATGAACTGCTGGCTCTGGAAAAAGAAGAGGGTGTTGTGTTATCTAACAGCCCAAGTATAAATGTTGGTTATGAAGTATTAAGCGAGCTGCCAAAAGAACGACATGCGCAGCCAATGCTTTCTTTGGATAAAACGAAAGAAGCAGAACAGTTAAAAAACTGGTTAGGGACACAAAAAGGTCTTCTTTCTTGGAAATTAGACGGTTTGACCATAGTCTTGACTTATGAAGGCGGCAAACTGGTAAAGGCAGTAACCCGTGGAAATGGAGAAATCGGTGAAGTTATCACGAATAACGCAAAGGTATTCAAGAATGTACCGTTAGAGATATCCTATAAAGATACTTTAATTTTGCGTGGTGAGGCAATTATCAAATACTCTGATTTTGAAAAAATGAATCAGACAATCGAAGCTGTAGATGCCAAATACAAAAATCCACGTAATCTGTGTTCTGGTTCCGTACGTCAGTTAAACAATGAAATCACAGCGCAGAGAAATGTACATTTCTTCGCATTTAATCTGGTACAGGCAGATAATGTAGACTTTAAGAACAGTAGATTGGAACAGATTAACTGGTTAAGAAGTCTTGGTTTTGATGTGGTTGAAAACAAAGAAGTAACAAGCAGTACGATGGATGAAGCCGTTGCATATTTTGCCAAAGCAATTGAAACATATGATTTACCTTCCGACGGACTTGTATTAGCATTAGACGATATTGCGTATGGACGTTCCCTAGGAACAACTGCTAAGTTCCCAAGAGACTCCATTGCTTTCAAATGGAGAGATGAAATCAAAGAAACGACTTTAACTGAAATCGAATGGAGTGCGTCTAGAACGGGACTGATTAATCCAGTTGCGATTTTTGAGCCGGTGGAACTAGAAGGAACAACCGTAAGTCGTGCCAGCGTTCATAATGTAAGCATTATGGAAAACCTGAAACTTGGAATTGGAGATACCATTAAAGTATATAAAGCCAATATGATTATCCCACAGATTGAGGAAAATCTGACACAGAGCGGAACAGCAACGCCACCAGAAGAATGTCCAGTTTGTGGTCATAAGACAGAGATTAAGGATGATAATGGTGTTAAATCTTTATATTGCGTAAATCCAGAATGTTTTGCGAAGAAGATTAAGTCTTTATCTCATTTTGTTAGCCGAAATGCCATGAATATTGACGGGCTTTCGGAAGCGACGATTGAGAAATTCGTTCAAAGTGGTATTATCAAGGAACTGGCGGATTTGTATCATTTGGAAGAACACCAAGAAGAAATTGTTACGATGGAAGGGTTCGGAAAACGTTCTTATGAGAATTTAATTAAGTCTATTGAAGAGTCTAGAAATGTGGAGATGCCAAACTTTATCTATGCTCTTGGAATTGGTAACATTGGATTATCTACAGCTAAATTGATTATCAGACGTTATGGTAGTGATTGGGATGTGATTAAGTCCTTAACAGCGGATCAGCTTGTGGATGTCAATGGTATTGGTGATGTGATTGCAGATACATTTGTTGCATTTTTCCGTAATGAAGAGCGTATGGAACATGTAGAACGCCTTGTGGATGAGCTGCATTTTGTTGTAGAGGAGTCCAATGAAGAGAAGACATTAGATGGTGTAACATTTGTGATTACTGGTTCGGTTGAACATTTCGCAAATCGGAATGAAGTGAAGGATGTGATTGAAAAACGTGGCGGGAAGGTTACGGGATCTGTTACGTCGAAGACGAATTATTTGATTAACAATGACAATACGTCTAACTCTAGTAAGAATAAGAAAGCGAAGGAACTTGGAATTCCGATTATTACGGAGGAAGAGTTTATTGGGATGCTTGGTGAGGCATAGGATTGTATTGATAAATCGTTTTGTTGTGTAAGTAGTTAGAACAGAATAGGGGCTAGAGCCAGAAGAGGACTGGATTGGGTTCGAGGACGAATTCAGTCTTTTTTGGTTTTGTTAGAATCAAAGCGACATGACTAAAACTGGATTTTTCACATTCAGTTTGGTATAATAGGCTTTATGTAATTCGCTATAATTATAGAAATGATAAAATCAGAAAAAGGGTTGGTGGTAAAATGCCTATTAAAGTACAGAATAATTTACCTGCAAAGAGAATACTAGAAGAAGAAAATATTTTCATGATGGATGAACATCGTGCTATGAAACAGGATATCCGTCCTTTGAGAATAGCAATTTTGAATCTGATGCCATTAAAGGAGGCAACCGAAGTTCAACTGCTTCGCAGTTTATCTAATACACCGCTTCAGGTGGACGTAACATTTTTGACAACTGCAAGCTACATCGGGAAAAATACACCTACCAGCCATCTGGATAAATTCTATCTTACATTTGAAGATGTTAAGAATCAGAAATTCGACGGTCTCATTATCACCGGTGCTCCTGTGGAACTGATGGAATATGAGGAAGTGCAGTACTGGGATGAATTAACTCACATTATGGATTGGTCTAAGACAAATGTTACTTCTACGTTACATATTTGCTGGGGTGCACAGGCTGGCTTGTATTATCATTTTGGTATTTCAAAACATATTTTGAAAGAGAAGAAGTTCGGTATCTTTAAACACAGGGTTTATCATAGAAAATGTCCTTTGGTTCGTGGGTTTGATGATGTGTTCTATGCACCACATTCCAGAAATACAGAGGTGTTGACGGAGGATATTGAGT
>ERZ808278.938-NODE-938-length-14618-cov-5.623429_pt1 | contig 14618 bp, 17 predicted proteins | sample MGYA00521239_ERZ808278 | MGnify/ENA primary metagenome ERZ808278 (study PRJEB31516, sample SAMN03275600) | gut metagenome | biome: mammalia-associated habitat; material: feces | host: Papio cynocephalus | place: Kenya | collected 2012-07-17 ... | reverse complement strand
TAATTCTTGAGGTCTTTGATAATGAAGTCAATCTTGTCTTTTGGATATTCTATTGGAGACTCAAAATGCGGGATTATGCCTCCCTCTTGTTCGACGAACGCCACAAGCTCGCCAATAGAGTCGATTTCCCTTGTGTCATCTTCTTTGTTTTGAGACTCTGTAAAACGACCAGATTTTCTCAATTGGTCATATACGGCAGACAAATCTTTATATGACTTGACATCGCCAAGGTCTAATGCTTGGTCCATCTTCATCTTGGTTTTACAAACGGAGATGAGGACTTCTTCACGGTCTGAATTCAATTCATACTCGGCGGCATACTTTTGGAACCTATCCTCAAGCTGGACCCACTCAGACGGCTTGTAAGACATACCCCACTTGACGCCAAGATACTTTATGTCATCGGCGGTAAGCTCTCTTCTAATTCTATCCTCATCGTCTTCGATCTCAGGTATGAACTTCGGCCCCACGTTCATTCCAATAGAAGACAGGGAATCAGCACGGGTATCGCTGATATCGCCATTTGCTTTCAGCGAGCTTGGCGTTCCAATAGAAGGAATGAAATCATCAGGGTATTCTCCTATGGCAGAAGCGACTTTATCTTTACCTTCCATCTTGTCCACTAACTCTTTTGGAAACTTGGCGGCTTTCGATGCAGCGGTTTCTGGAATCTCGAATTTCTGCAATTCCTCTAATTTGGCCTGATATTTCAGAGAGCGAGTCTCATATTGCGCTTGGCTTATGCGGCCAGCTTCTAAGTCTTCTAATAGCTGCTTTTCCTTTTCCTCGTTCGCCCTTGCCGCCATTTCCTGACGTTCTTTGATGCCTAGTTGCTTATCGATGTATTCTTGGTTGATACGTTCTGTATCGTCATAGCTGTAATCAGCGTATTGCGCCATGCCCATGGTTCTGATGTATTGGCCGATAACGGATTTAGGACCGAACTTGGCTGGGTTCTTCATATATGCTTTATTAGAAAGCTCTATCCACTTGTGCTCGATATACGGCACGTCGAAGTCTTTGAGAATCCATAGAAAAGTGTCTGGGTCTCTGTTATCTATATGCATGCAAAGACAATCCTTGCATAAATCGTAACGTTCGCCTGAAGGGGTTTTGAAGAAGTCGGTCTCGACCTTCTCCCTGCCGCACTTGGCGCATATCTTCTTTCCATATTTGGGCATTCGTGCCTCCTTTCTCTTCATTCAAGGAGTCGCTGGTTTCGCAAAGCAAAACCGCCATCTCCTTTTGCGCCATTTACAAAATTACCCTACAAAATCCTCGGCAAAGGAAATTGTAGGGTAAAAAATCACGTTTATTCGTTATTTAGCCTTAGCTCGGCATTCCTTGCACATGGAGTAAAAGCCGTCCTGAGACGAGTTGTTAGAGCTGAAGAACAGCGGATGTGCCAGCTTCGTCTCACCGCATTTGCGGCATGTCTTCCATTTGCTCTTCACCTTGTTCATATGATACCACATGACGTAATTCTCTTTGGCCTTATCGGAGATTATCTTAGGGATCCTTTTCCGCCAAAGAGTGGAGAAGTATTGCTCGGTGTGGACGATGCCCCTCTTCTTCTGCATGAGGTCCACGATCTCTTCATTGGTGCGGCCATCCACTTTCCAGATAAGAAGATCCCATAGCTCGGGATATTCTTCTTTGATAGCTTCTTCGGCTGTGTTCTCCAAGTCCAGGAGAAGAAAGAACATGTCTGAATGAAGATCATCCCAGCATTCTGTCTTGAGGGCGGAATAGTAGCAGAGAAGAAACGATACATGATTGGGGTTGAACAATGTAATCATGCAATCGGATTGCGGCATGCGGTTCTCATCGAACCAGATATACTCGTCTAACGGCATGTGGGCCATAGAACGCACCTGCTGCGGCGTGCGGCCTTTGGCGGGAGAGCCTTTGAACGATGCCTTCAGGATGTAAATCTGCTGCCATGTCTCGATAATCTGCTTTTTGAGGGAATACTTGGCGTATCCTTCAGCCTTATCGAACTGGACTTTTAGCGAGTCTATGATGTCGAGCATAGCTTTAAGGCCTGGGATGTTGCGGACATCGGCATCGCTGATAGGGTCCTTGCGGTCTAGAAGCTGATTCTTGTCTTGGCGGATAAGGCCGTAGAGAGCGTCTTCCCCACCCTCTAGAGAATCGACCATCTGCTCATAGGACGTTTGACGCTTGTTGACGGTTATCTCTCGGTTCTTGGTGATGATGGGGCTTTCCTGCTTGTGCTCCTTCTTTGTCTGGTTCTTATCGGCCACGAAGAGGATGTAGTCTGCAAGATACATACGCCATTGCTGGCTGATATCGGGATTCGACTTGACAAGCTTCTCTACGTATCTTGTTCTTTCTTCTGGGGTTTTGAGCGTGTAATCTAACGTTATATTCAAAAGTATATATCTCCTTATACGTATAATCTTACGTTTCTATAAAAGATTATACCACATATGTCAAGAGAATTCAACCGCATCTATGAAAAAATATAAAAAGTTGGCAAAAAATTACGGTGATTTGACCACCATAAAATGACCCATCACTTTGCCATCAAAACGATATGGCATTATTTTTTGATTTATCGGCATATATATCGATAAAGGCATTTTGATTTTACTCTCACTTCTGTTTTTTGACCGGGGCGTGCCCACATTCTATGTTTTTTTTGTGTTTTTCCCGAATCACCCCCCCCCCATTCATGACCGATCGGTGTTGTGTTAGGTTCGGCTAACTATCTGGTGAAAAGTTGCCCGGGGTAAACGATTACCCCGGGCGTTCAAACTAGTCGAGCAGGTCAATAACGTTGAACGCTGTTTCATCCGCGTCAAGGTTTGAACCAGCTAGCAGCTGCAACGCAGTTTGATATGCAAGCGCTTCAACCTCATCATTTAAAAGCGCTTCACCAGCGGTAGCGCCTACTAGTAGCACGGTAGCAACGTCCTGGCACGTGCGCACCATGTCAATATCATACAGGCTACCGACTTCGTAACGTGCAACCTTGCCATCACGGGAACGACAAACCACGGTAGCGCAGATGGCATAGTCCGCAGCATAGAGCTGAACAGCTGCGATGGTGTCGATATTGTTGATAGTAAAATGCTTGTTAGTGTTGATGGTTTTCATGGTTTTCTCCATTCGTCATGGCCTTGTGGCCTCCCCGGTGACCGCCGGGACGGATAACGCCTTTCGCGTTGCAACCATTATCGCCGATGCGGCGGGCAACGCACGCGAGGTTTAGCAGCCTACACAAAACCGACACAAACGGACAAAACCTCGATATTGTCCCGCTGCAATGTACCGCGTTTTATGCATAATAGAATAACAGGCGAGCTATGCCCAAACAAAACAAACGTTCGAATACCGAACGCATGGGCGTTTATGCTCAAACGCGAATGATATAATCCTACTAAATAGTAGGAATAGGATCCTATCCCTACTGAAACGGTATGATTATATAGAGTGGATACGGTCTTACGCATATCACATGCACGCGATACAGCAAAAACCTATGAAACCCCATTATATCGGAATTCGCTATGAAAATTTGAATTGTGAAGGTTTTGTGAATCGCTTGCATAACGTGTTTGCATATGGAATACTGTAGTCACACCGCAAGAAGCGGATGCAATCCAATAGAAAGGAAAGTTCTATGGCCGCATTCAATCAGTCTGATATTGATATCCTTGAGTTTGCCGTGCATGAGTTCGGCATTGGCCGCAAGTTCACCAACAAGGAACTCAAAAACGCTTTGAAGCAAGAAAATAAAAAGCGTGAAGAAGATATTGCCGAATATTGGCGTTCGCAGGGTTATGACATTGCGGACAACTATGTTGTTTCTCAAGGATTCAAGTCTAACGTTCCTATCCGTTCTACCTGGTCAAAGAATTATATTTTGCCTGACCCGAATAAAGTAACAATGCCAACCGGCAAAACGTTCTCCGATAGGCTCAAACGTATCCCATCTGACTGGCCGGAATTTGTCAAATTTGAAAAAGAAGAGTTTGAGGTTTCTTTTCAAACGCTTGAGGACAAAAAAACAGGTAAACGTTTGCCATTCATCAATCTTTACAGTGATCTATCGGAATATTACAATGTTATCGATGAGCCGTTTATCGGCACGCGTTACGTTATTATGCTTACATCAAACGTTTACGATGTTCTTTACCGTATGCAAAAAGAACTCGTTCAAGAACGGTCCAAAAAGGCTGGCAAGAAAATTGCGGAATGCTTCAAAAAGTCCGGGCTTTCCGCCGAGGATTTTGTGGAAATCGTGAAGAACACAATCAAATAAAAGAAAAGCCCTTGCAGCGCGAGGGCTTTTTTAGTAATATAATCAGTGTTAGCAAAGCTAGCGGCGAATTGCCAAAAGGCAATAGGAACTCAACCAGGAGGTAAAGAAATGACTCAAGCAGAACGCGAAGAAATGGCCGTGAAGATTCTCGTCAACGAGTGCGGTGCATCTTATCTTGATGCACTGCACGTTGCACGTTGGTATGCCAACGTTATGTATTTAGATGAGCCGGATTGTATCCTGGCTCGCGGTATGCTCAGGTGCTACGAGGAGGGCTTAGAGAATGGCTTTACCAATGGCCTCGAAGCGTGCGGCGAGTAGTAAAGGAAAGGCCTGGCATTGTCCAGGCTTTTCTTATATCGCAATGTTTACCTGGGCTAACATCGAAAGGCCCCGTTTGACGGGGTAAAAATTATATCACGCGAACGCTGAAAAATCAAGACTTGAATTTTGAAATTCACAAAGTCTACACAATTATCCCGAATCCCGCAATCGTGTAGATTGTGTGTAAATTGAAAATGAATATTGACATTGTTTCCATTTTATGATAAAATGGAAATGAAACTCAAAAACGAAAATCCATTTGTGAATTATTTTTGAATTTGAAAACGATTATTGCTTTTGGGACTCAAATTTGATATAATGGAAATGAAATCCATTTTCATATGTAGGAATTGTGCAGATTGAAATTCGTTATTGACTTCAGTTCCCGCTTCAATTATAATAGAATTAATACCTGAATTATTGTAAACCATATCTAACTTTGTAAACCCTGGCTAACAATTAGTTAGCTGGGGTTTATTTTTTGCCTTCGTTAGCCAAGGCTAACTTCAGGCTAGACTTCGGGAAACCCGTGTAACCGGGGCAACCTTGCCGGTGGAGGAATGACCCCTGGTCCCGTGTATGTTGGCGACTTATTTCAATTCGTTTACCTCCTTTCGATGATTCTATAATACCAGATACAGCATAGAATGCAATAGCATACATAATATCTTCATAGTGTTACGATTATGCTTATTCGTGTTACTAAAGTAACAAAATAAAAAATTCGGTGAATGACTTGACTTTTCTATGTAAAATATGCTATAATCAAAACATCACAAATGTGATATAGATGTTGTGAATTATTTGTGTAACAAATAAAGAAAAACATAAACATATATTGACAATCCAAAAGTCAAGAGAAAAACAAAAAAATTACAAAAGATATTTTTCTTTGGCAAGTGGGTTTCTTGACAAAGGAAAATATCCAAGTTTGCGATAGCAAACATTTGTGACGTTCTGATTATGTTTTGGGCGAACTATACACAAATGTAGAAACATATAAAATAGCTATAGAAGCCTATGAGAAGCGTTCTCACGGGCTATTTTTGTTTTTAGGTATAGTTGTTCCAAAAGAAGAAGATAGCACCATAGAACGGCTTACAATGGCTTTATATTGAATTGTGATGATATTGTGAAGTGCTTGCATTCCAAAAGAAAAAGAGTATTATGTTTGTTGTGGTTATCCAATAGACAAAGGAATGTTGCCTATGAACTCTATTATTCTTGACATGGACGGGACTATAGCGGACTTGTATTCCGTCAACGATTGGCTGAAATGGCTCAAGCACGAGGACGTGAAGCCATATCGCGATTGTGAGCCAATTATTGATATGAGCGAATTGGCTAGCGTGATAACGCTAGCACAAGCCCACGGAATCGCTTGTAAGGTGGTATCTTGGGGTGCAAGGGGTAGTTCATTGGACTACCTCAAAAACGTAGCTAAGGCAAAACGTGAATGGCTCAAACGCTATTTACCTTGCGAATTAGATGCGGTTCACGTTACCAGATACGGAACGAACAAAAACAGGTATGCGAAGAAGGGTAGCGTTTTAGTTGATGATAACGCTATGATTTTATCAGCCTGGGACAAAGGCCAAATCATTGACGCTAAACAAAAGGATTGGCTGAAAATGTTGAAAAAACTGGTTGACGAAGCCGTATCGACCTGGTAATATTAGAGACGTAAGGAGGGGATGGAACTTCGCCACCCATCCCCTCAATTCTTTTCTCTATTGGATTGCGTAGCACAAACAGGAGGTTTATCATGGGTAAAATTGAGAATTTCATCATCGGTATTGACCAATGGCTCACTTATTCACCGGAAGCAAAGCAAGCAGGCGTGTTCGCGTTGGGCGCAATCACCGGCGTTGAGGTTTTTATTATGCTCATGCAAACCTTCGGATTGATGTAAAAAGAAAAAAGCCCTACCACGTAAGCGGTAGGGCTATATTTTTATCCATTTCTGAAAATGGGTATAGTTGTCCTTAAGTCTTTTAGTTATCTTTTAGTTGTTTCATTTCATTTCACAACTAAAATCTAACTAAAAGACTTATTTTGTATATTCTTTATTATGTTTTCTTTATGTTCTTCTCTAAAATTTATTGACTTTTCTTTTCTTTCTTTGGTTCTTTCTTTCTTTTCTTTGTGAAAAAAATCAAGGAGAAATTTCAAAATATTTTCAACTTTTCGGTGAACGGTAGCAAATCGTCGGTGAACGGTAGTATTTTATTCACTTGTGTAACAAAAATATTGCACAAAAGAATAAAATATCGGTTGACAACGTTCACCGATTGAGTATAATAGATAACAGAAACGGGGCGATAGTCACCACAGACCGAACGCAACCCGGAAAGGTTCGAGGCCATATGCCCTACGGTTTACCTTGTCTAACTTTTCTCTTCTGGAAAATATAATTGTGTAGGAATTGTGAACCTATTGACCTCATTGGCAAATGAGCGTATATTATGAACTGTCAAAAGGGCAACGGCAAGAAGCCACCGCCCACGAATTAGGAGGTTAGCCTAATATGATGGACTTCAGCGCTTACACGAACGAGGAACTGGCCGCACTGCAACACCAGGTAGCCAACGAACTGAATGTTCGCAAGAACGAGGAAATGGAGAACGCTCTTAGCGATGTTGAAAAAGCCTTGCGCAAGCTGTTCGACCTTGGCGGGTCGGTTATCATCACCACCGGTGGTGATGATTATGAACTCTTCTCCATGGACGACATGGGCGTAAACATCGATGGGTATCTGTATATCGAACTGTAAACAAGCAAGCCGGGGCGGTGCTGGTAACGAACCCGCCGCCCTACTTTCCAAAAGAAAAGAGGAAAGATATGCGTTATGTAATGGCATTCGATGCGGAAACGTTTGAGCCGTTTCATACCGAATACGGTTTCACCAGCTACGCTGAGGGTGTTTCTCTTTATTATGACATTGAAGAGTGCCAGCGCGATATTGAAGAGTGGTATGGCGAAGAGGAAAACGGCTTTACCGCGCTTGTGAAATTCTTTGAAGTCAATGAACAAGATTCTTGTACTAAGTTCTTGGGAACAAAGCGAATAACCATCAAATGCGAATGGACTAACGAATAGCGCTCTAACGCATTCTAATCGATTCTGAGGGGTAGTTTATCAATCGATCGATAAACTACCCCACCAAATAACAAAGGAGGGCTTAGAATGGTAAAGAAAATCATATGCCTTAAAACGGCGCAAATGACTTATGGCGAAGACTTAAAGGGCTTTTGTTATGATAATTTTAACCCATGGACTACTTACGCCTGTCAGCCATTTAACAGTATCGAAGAAGCGGAACGGGCTTTAAGAAAGATACACGTAGGAGACGAAGCATTTACATATGATGTAATGTTTTTTGAAGTATGTAGCAATGGCGATTGTTCTTATTTGGGAAAACGTTCTTATCAATCTTTGACGTATGACCAATGGAAAAAAGAATATTTAGACGCGTCAATGTGGGATTATTAAGGAGGGCTTGAAATGGCCGCTGTTATGTGTACTGTTATCTATGAGTTTGACGTTCTTGAACTTGACGAAGTGGAATGGGACTCTAACGAATATGATGATATCATCGAAGATGTAAAAGCCAATTGGGGGGGGGACTATAGAGACGCTGGCAATTACACAAGTTGGTGCGAACTTGTAGAGGAATCGTAATTATGTAGCCCTTGTGGAGAAATCGTACAAGGGCTATATTTATGCCGTCAATCCTGGGATAATGGAATCATTCCAAAAGGAGGAATGCAATCAGCCAGGAGGTAAACAATGAATCAATTCGAAAAAGAAGCGTATCGCATTCTTTGCACTATCACCACTCCATTGCATGCTGAGTTTCTTGTGCCCGTCTATCTTGACGTTGCGCACATGGACACCCGCGAAAACGGATATCCGCTTGCTGCTGCTATCGTCCGTGCTTATGATTGGGGAGTTGCAGACGGCAAAAATGGACTAGACTAGCAAAAAGCCCCCAACAATTGGGGGCTTTTCTATTGTCCAGCAAAAGTTACCCAAAGGCAACATATGAGCCGGAAAAAATTATATCGCACGCAAGCCAGAAAATCAAGACCTCGCACACAATCTACACAATTCGTTCACAAACATCCCGATATGTGTATTTTGTGGATCCTATTTACAATCAGCCCTTTTTATGATATAATAGAACTGATGCAATTTTATATGTTCACCGTATCTAACGAAGTTAGCCGGGGTAAACAAATTTTGTCCCTGGTATCAGTGTAATTTCATTCTACACTGGGGGAAACCTTGCCGTCAATAGCCGCCACAAGAAAAACACAATTTCTTCACTTCTCCTGGATGGGTTAGCCTTGGCTAACACCGTGGTAGCGATTATGTGCATTTTGTGAAGGCTATTGTTTCAGTATTCACCTTATGATATAATAGAAGTGGTACAATATTTTATGTTAGCCGTATCTAACTTTTTATGCTGGCTTTCCTTTATTATAAAAATATTTTACCTCGCCCCTATGAGAGTTGTCAAGTAGTTTCATAAGAAAAATATAATGTTTTTTCTATAAATAAAGTGCGTAGATTATGTGAATCCTCTTGACATTTTCGATCCAGGAAAAAAGCGAAGAGAATATGTTTTTTCAAGCGTCAAGACTTGACTTTTAGAATTGTGGCGAAAATATGTTTTTTCCAATAGAGAAGAAAATAAAGACTTGACTTTGTTTGTCAAATGTGCATAGCGGAAAAACATACAATCTACATAATCGTGTTATGATTGGATCCATGGGTAACTTGTGGCGGAATTGTGGAGGATTGCGAAACGTGTTTACATATGGGCGCAAGGCGAGTAATATGTATGTTGTCGGAAGGAACGAAGGAGGTAAGCATGAGAAGCCCGCCAACAACATAGCCGCCACGCACCCGCCCGCGTGAGAATGGGCGGGGGCACCTTGACAATCGAATACTAGAATTGTGTAAACTTTGTGAAAAGTTAGGTGAGGACTTTGTCGAAAAAGTTTTTAGTGGTTGACACCGAAGGCGTGAACAACGTGCCGCCCAAGGGTAACAACCTTGGTTCTACCGCTTTGGTCTATGACCTTGGTATCGTGGTTGCAGACCGCGAGGGTAACGTGTATGACAAGTTTAGTATTGTGAATACTGATGTGTTCTATGATATAAACCTGATGAATACCGCTTATTACGCGGATAAGCTGCCTCAATACCACGCCGGAGTAGGCGACTATTGGGAGCCGATGAGCTGGCAAGGTATCAGCAAATTGGTTCGTTCGTTGGTGATGGACTATAAGATAAGCGACGTGTGGGCGTATAACGTTGCCTATGACCAGGCGGCATTGAACTACACAACTGCTCAGGCAAGCGGTAAGTGGCGCAAGTTCTTTATGCCGTACGGTATCCGCTACCGCGATATCTGGGACTATGCCGGTAGCACTTTGTGCGCTACTAGCAAATATGTTCGTTGGTGTATCGAACATGGGTTCGTGTCCAAGTCCGGCAACCCGTCAACGTCAGCGGATACGGTGGGAAAGTACTTGCGAAAGTCAATGGACTATCGCGAGGAACACACAGCCCTATCAGACGCTGAGGATGAGCTAGCCATTCTGCTAGCTTGCTTCAGACGGAAGCAAAAAGCGGCGCATAGCAAGGGGCAGGGATGGAAACCCGCAGCGAAAATCGCCCGGGAACTCAAAAAAAGCTCTTGCATAGCCTAGGTTCATCGGCTATAATTAAGTTGTAAACGGGGCAACGAATCGGTAGTAGTTGCCCCATCAAGACCAGGAGGTTTTTACTATGGCTAACTTTACCGAACTCACCGCGCTTGAGACCGCAATCGAGACCTTGAACGAGGTCGAGGGCTTCAACCCTGATGCGCTTGCCAAGTTGCAAAAGATGGCGGACAACCGCCGCAAGAATCGCAACGGCAAAAGCACGTATGCGAACTCTAAAGCCGCTCAAGAAGTCCGCGAGCGTGCGGCTAGCGTGCTTGGCTTCCTGCTTCAGCAGGCGGAGCCGGTGACCAACAAGATTATCGGCGAAAACGTTCCCGGTTTTCTCGACGCAATGGGAGGCGTTAGCTCCCGCCGTGTCGTGGCCGCCTGTTCGAAACTCGAGAAGCAGGGCATGATTGAGAAGACCGGAAAGAACAAAGCCGGTTACACGCTCTACCAGGCCACAGCGAAAGCGCGTGAGGAGTGGAACGCACGCAACGCGGCCTAGTAACCAGGGGGGATACTCGAGAGGGTATCCCCTTTTCTTATGCCTATGAGTTAGCCGTGGTTTACTTTCTCTATTCTGCTGGGGATACGCGTCAGATCGAAACGGCCATATGAGGGGCTGTAGTCCGCTCTAAGGCCGTATGTTGGTTTTGAACGTGTTTCTATCCAATAGAGAAAAAACTACGCCTTAGAATGGCTTATATGAGCCGTTTTACGCCTATGGTTTCCCTTTTAGGCTCCAACTATACCACGAAAACGCAAACTATGCCTTAGAACGGCTTAGAACCGCCTTATATTCGAAGTAAATGCTACTAAACCGATGAATTTCAACCGAATTATGAAATTATTGTGGCGAAAATGAAAAACCCCTTGCGTTTTTTCCTGGTTTTGGTATTCTATACTTGCAACGATGCAAGCAGGGAATAACCGAAGTTGCGGGTCGTGAACTTCTAAGTGAACCTGTCGTAAAGTTAACCTTAGTTAACTCTACGCTGTAGCGAACAAATGTTCGCAACCTGGTCTTCGGTTAGCCATGACTAACTTTTCTATGTAAAAAGTATGTGGATTGTGTGAACTATATTGACTTTTACCGTGAAATGTGGTAATGGGGGGTAAAGCTCGCTCGCACCCGTATACGCCGATTTTTCATAGAAATGGGCCTATACGCTCGATTCACATGAATTTTCCCGATATTCGCTTGTGTATTTTATATTTTATCTGTATACGCTTCGCCTCCATGGCTATCTGTATTTTATATGATTTAGTTATCTATATCTTATATAATGTAATATATGAATATCTATATCTTATGTATACGCTTCCAGTAGGTAATTGTGAAGCAACTACTCGTATAGCGAGTATAGAAATAAGTGTATCGTGCGGATTATTTTTTATTTTTTATATATACACACGTAGTATATCGCGTTTTATATCCAGGAGTCAAATAATAATATTTTATACATAACGATATAATAATCATATACGCTTCATATCGGTGAAAATACAGACGTATATTATCCAGTAGAGAAAAGCAAAGTAATGAAGTGGCGGCATAGGTAGATTCAATTCTATAGTTATACCAGCATTGCTTTTTTATTTTTTAGACATATATAGTAGTATACCATATATTATATATAGGTGTAAAATAATAAAAGACCTGGTACACGCTACTGTGCAACAATTGCACAGTAAAATACAGGTGCATTATAATTATCTTGACAGGTGTATGTATAATGCGCCATATAACAAAAAAGACCCCTGTATCTCTACAGAGGTCTATACGCTTTATCTATATGACGCTTGCACGCCTTTAGCGAAAATCAACTACTCTTCAATAGGCTTGATACTTAGCTCATACTCTTGGCGCCTATACTTGAATCGAATGACGCCATCGTTCTCAATGCTCAAACCATCGATATCATATAACATGTAATCGATCTCATCCCAATAGTCTGACAGGAACCAATCATATACTTCATCTAAAAGGAACTTGTTGTCATGCTTGATAGACATATACTTTTCTTTCTCGTCTGCTACTGGAGGGTGTAGGTGATGTTCTTCTTATCCTCATGGCGGACGATATCCCCGTTATCCGCCAGATACTTCAAATGAATGGCTGCCTTGCGGGAAGAGCCGCCTAGAGAGTCAGCCACCTTCTTAGAGGTGAACACCTCGTTAGGATTGGCTTGAACAAGAGCAAGCACGTAGGAACGATACTTTTCCACTTCTGGATTGGTCTTCTTGGCGTTCTTCTTCTCAAGCATCTCGATTTCCTTGTTGCAGAAGCTCACAACGTCTGCATCGTCTGCCATGTTCGCCATGATGTGCTGATACATCTGCTTCTTGTTCATAGTGTCTCCTTTTTCCTTTCTTCTGGGGGATTCTCTCCCTCTCTGTGCTTATATTATAGCATAATCATCTTCCAGGAGAAAAGAAAAAGAAAATGAAAACAGAAATGCGGTCCGAAGGTCCCGCGTAAGCGAAAATGAAATTTATGTGTGGCGAAAATCGAAAATGAAAATCGTTTTCAGAATTGAAATTCATTTTTATATTCGAAATTGAAAATGAAAATCGTTTCTTGGCGAAGTTATAGGTATTGCATCAAAACTGTTGCTGGTGGGAGGAGAAATGTGAGACGGGTGTATGTATAGTGCGCTCCACAATTCCATTGTGCAAAATCATTATTCGCCACTCAAGTAATGATTTTTTATCTATCAGGGATTTTATAGCTCATTCTGCTTTACGTATATCACCCCTGATAAAATCATTTCTTTATTTTTATCCCATATATCTATATAATTCATCTTCGTGTAGATCGAAAAATGATTGATTCTTCTTTTGATCCTTGGCCCAATCAATCATCTCTACCATGCCTTTATAGGCATGCATATATTTAGGTAATTGCAGTCTTTCAATGATATCGTTACAAGATAAATAAAATTCTTTCTTATCCTTGTCTAATAATATGCACATATTTTCATTAGCCTCAAGCGATTTTATATCATCTTTCATTCCTAATTTTTTCTTCTCTTCTTGCTCTTCTCGGTGGTCTTCTTCATCTGCACTGGCCATGGCTGGGGTATGAAGTTTTACTGAATATAACTCATAGTATCTACCTCTATGACCTTTTCTGTATTCAGAAGTATGATTATAATCAATCAATTTCAGTTCTTGTAAAAGAGATAAACAATTTGTTATTACTTTCCTATTGGGTTTGTTTATTTGATATCCAGCCATTCTCATAAGTTCTGCTTTAGAAAAAAAATAATTTTCTAAACAATCGTAAGCCTTATTGATATTATATTTATTCAGCAAATAACAATATATCTTGAAAGTAAGAGGACTCATGGCGTCTAAACAATATTGAGCGGTTCTAAAGTCTATTTTTAGAAAACAATTATTAACAACTGGCAAAAGATGACACTCATCCCCGTTTATCTCAATGCAGCCAAGTTCTTGAAAAGTATCTAATATTACATTACATTTATATTTAGACAACTTTAATTTTGTTTTTAATCTTTCTATAAACTTGTTCTTACTGAATACTCTATAATTATCCACTTTATTTACATATCCAAGCATATTAGCAACTGCCAAAGCAGACATATTATAATTTTGATTTTCTAATTTTTCTTTTTCCATGCTTAGAAGCATATCTTTATTGACAAGCATTGAGCACGCTCCTATCTTTTATATATCTATATATTTATATCTATATCTTTTAGGTGGGTATATTTTTATGGGCACTGAGGTATATTTTTATGGGCACTGGGGTATATTTTTTTACTAACTGGGGTATATTTTTTTACTAACTGGGGTATATTTTTTTATTTGAAGATGAAAAAAATATACCTCAAAAAGTAAAAAATATACCCCAAAAAGTAATACCTTTTACCATAATAATAATACTCATGTTTTATATCAATGATATAATAATTATATATGATATAGATGATATCAAGAAAGGATAAATATGAAAAGAATCATCGTTAGCGTTAAAGAAGAAGTAAAAGATAAATGGTATAAGTATGCTTGCTCTAAAGGTTATATGAATTTTAGTCAATTCGTCAGAGATATAATCAATGAAAAGATTGAGAAAGATAAAAACGTAAAGCAATAACATGACAATACATTATATATCAATTATATAATATAAAACTATTTTGTCCAAATTTTGTCAATGTTCTTATAAAACAAAATAAAGACTGCCCGCCAAGCAGGCAGTCTTTATCGCCATTACTTCTTTTCCTTCTCTACTGGACGCTCTTCGTCATATGAAT
>ERZ808278.937-NODE-937-length-14621-cov-3.195661_pt1 | contig 14621 bp, 13 predicted proteins | sample MGYA00521239_ERZ808278 | MGnify/ENA primary metagenome ERZ808278 (study PRJEB31516, sample SAMN03275600) | gut metagenome | biome: mammalia-associated habitat; material: feces | host: Papio cynocephalus | place: Kenya | collected 2012-07-17 ... | reverse complement strand
TTAATTCCGAAATAGCCTTACCGACGTCCTCCGCTCCGAAAACCGCGCTTCCGGCAACGAGAACGTCACAACCGGCTTCCACGGCGGCTTTTGCGGTTTTTCCGTTTATCCCGCCGTCTATTTCAAGAAGACAATCAAGCTTCTTTTCATCTATTATTTTGCGTATTTCTATGCATTTTTCCAGCACGTCCGCTATGAACGACTGCCCGCCGAACCCCGGGAAAACGCTCATAACGAGCACCATATCGCAATAAGGTATTTCGTTTATAACCTTTTCTACGGGAGTGTCCGGGTTTATAACGAGTCCGCATTTAGCACCGCAGGATTTAATAAGCAACAAAACCTCGGCAAGATTTTCCTTGCAAGCCTCGTAATGCACCGTTATGTAATCCGCGCCCGCATTTGCAAACTGTTCAACGTATTTTTCCGGCGAAACAATCATCAGGTGGCAATCGAAAGGTTTTCCGCCAGACTTTTTTTTCAAATCTCGAACCATTTTTATTCCGAACGTGATATTAGGCACGAAAACACCGTCCATAACGTCCAGATGAATCATATCCGCTCCTGCCTTAACAACCTTTTCGAGTTCCTCGCCCATAACCGAAAAATCGGCGGACAGCATCGACGGCGCAATTTTAACGCTTTTTTCCATTTTTTATTTCCTTATAGATTTCGACGTATCTCGAATATCTGTCTTTGTTAATTTTATTTTCGGCTACGGCGTTTTTCACGGCGCAATCCGGTTCTCCGACGTGTCGGCAGTCCGAAAATCTGCATTTGCCGAGATACGGCAAGAACTCAGGATAAGAATGAGGTAATTCGTCTTCCGAGAGAGCAAGGTCTATGGAAGAAAACCCGGGGGTATCTGCAATTTCAACGCCGTTTTTTTCTATAATCTCGGAAACAGTCGTCGTTTGTTTCCCTCGTTCGGTTTTTTTGCTCAACTCCCCGACTTGCCTGTTCTCGCCGAAAATTTTATTGAGAATGGACGTTTTACCCACGGCCGATTGCCCCGTAAACACCACGAGTTTTCCTTTAAGCGAAGTAAACAATTCGTCGATACCTTCGCCGGTTTTTGCAGAAACCCTGAAAATTTCGGAAACGGCGGAGGAATAATTACTTTCGATTTTTTTAGCGTTTTCGAGGTCGAGCTTGTTTACGACGACCGCAACGTCTATCGAATTGATAGTGCAAGCCCCGATAATTTTATCGATTAAATAATAATCCGGTTCGGGCGGCCTTCCGACTACGACGGCAACGAGGTCGATATTTGCGACGTTAGGGCGTTTTAGCCTGTTTTTTCTCGGCAAAACGCCTGTTATAACGCCGTTTTCAACGTTCACGAAGTCACCCGTGACGATTCCGTCAGATTTTATTTTAAGCGAGCCTTTCGCTGCACAAACCGAAACCGAACCGTCGGATTTCACAAAATACTTTCCCGAATGAATCTTTATAACTCTACCCTTAATCAGAGCTTTGTTCCTCCCCTAAAAATTTACGGCGAAGCTGACCGCACGCGCCGTCTATATCGACGCCCATTTGTCTTCTCACCGTGGCGGATAAACCGCCCTTTTCAAGCAAACCCAAAAACCTGTAAGCGTCCTTATCGGAGGTCGCTTCGAGATTTTTCTCCTTAACCTCGTTAAGTCTTATCAAATTGACGTGACAATGCCTGCCCTTTAACAATCTTATAAGCTCTTCCGCGCACTCTTTACCGTCGTTTTGCCCTTTAACAAGCGAATACTCAAAAATATATCTTCGTCCGGTTTTTTTGAAATACGCCGAGCAAGCGTCGAGAATTTCGGCAATTTTATATTTATTCGCTATCGGCATAAGCTCTTTTCGTTTTTCGTCGAAAGGATTATGAAGCGAAACGGTCAGATTTACGTCCAAACCTTCGTCGGCGAGGTCGTAAATTCTTGGAACGAGTCCGCAAGTGGAAAGGCTGACGTTTCTCGGGCTTACGTTCAACCCGTTTTCGTCCGATAAAAGCCTTATGAATTTAACCGTATTGTCGTAATTATCAAGCGGCTCTCCGCTTCCCATCAAAACTACGTTCGTTATTTTTCTTTTATCCGCAGTGCCGCCAAGGAACTTATTTACGGCGACGATTTCGGAATAGATTTCGCCGGCGGTGAGGTTTCTCACAAGTCCGCCGATGCCCGAAGCGCAAAAAGCGCAACCCATTCTGCACCCCACCTGCGTTGAAACGCATTGCGTGTTGCCGTATTTATAACTCATCACGACGCCCTCTATGACGTTTCCGTCCCAAAGGCGAAAAAGCAGCTTTTGAGTGCCGTCGATTGCGGAGGTTTTAACCTCTATTATTTCAGCGGCCGAATCCGCGTACGTTTCAAGCAACTTTTCGCGAAAAGCCTTGGATATATCGGTTATTTCGGATATTTTGTTCCCTTGCGCAAGACCTTTGAAAATCTGAACGGCTCTATACGGTTTTTCACCGTAAGAAGCAACGGTTTCTTTAAGTTCTTCAAGGGATAAATCCTGTAAAATCTTCATTTTAAACTCTTTTTAATTTGCAAAAATAAAACCCTGCGCCGAATGACAAATGCGGCAAAAACGATATTCCGACTTTCGTTTTCTCAAAATTCATTTTAGGTTCGACTTCACACTCGGCAAATTCGCCGTGCTTACACAAAAATTCGAGACATACCCTTTCGTTTTCGCTTTTAAACACCGAACAGGTGGAATAATAAAGATAACCGCCCTTTTTAACGTATCCGGAACAAGCTTCGAGAATTTTTAACTGCGTTGCGGAAATCTCTTCAACGTCGGCTTCGGTTCTACGAAGCTTTATGTCGGGATTATCCTTAACGACTCCGTAACCGCTACAAGGAACGTCGCATAAAACCGCGTCGAAAGTTTCCTTATATCTTTCGTCGTAAACCGACGAATCCTTATTTATAGCCGAAATATTTGTTTTGCCCATTCTCGCGGCGTATTCCTTAATAAGTTCCACTCTGTGCGGATGAAGCTCGAACGAGGTAACCGAAGCGAATTTATCGGCAAGATTAACGCTCTTTCCCCCGGGGGCTGCGCAGGCATCCAAAAGGGAATCGCCTCCTTCAACCATATCGCATATCGCCGCGCTTCCTATCGACTGAAACGTATAAACGCCTTTATCGAAATCGGTGTCCCTTTTGAACCCTTTAACGAAAAAAGTGTTTTCAAAAGGCGTTTTTTCGTAATTCCAACGCTTTTTTTGGAGATATTCCTCGCCGTTTACGTCCGAATTGAATCTTACCGTGGTCATTTCGCTGTCGGCGTTCATTATCTTTTCGGCCGTTTCTTTTCCGTAATCATTCAAAAGCCTTTCAACCGCAAAAATCGGATAGGAATACTTTATCGAAAGCCTTTCGGTTTCGCCCGTCGGCTCTTCGACGGTTTTTGATAAGTATTTTCTTAAAAAAGCGTTGACAAAGCCCGCCATTCCGCCTTTTCCGAGTTTTTTGATAAGTTCAACCGCAGTGTCAACCACGGCGTAAGGAGCGGTTTTGAGATATTTTAAAGAATACATAGATATTTTCAAAATAATTCTTACCGCCTGCTTGGGGCGTTTTTCGCACAGTTTTGAGAAAACATATTCAAATTCTATATCTCTGTCTAGAACTCCGTAACAAATTTTAGTGGTGTGAGCTCTGTTCTTCTCCTCAATAAAAACGTCCGACATCGCCTGTTTTAAAAACGCGCCCTCGGAATAAACGAGAAAAAGAATCCGATAACTATCGTAAAAAACGTTCAACATATTTTAGTTATTGTTTACAACGAACGAATCGCCCGTTTTGATTTTTCTTCCGTTAAGAAAATCCTTTGCGGCGAGCCTTTTTCCGCCCTCTTCCTGTATTTCGAGAATTTCAACCGCGGATTTCCCGCATTTTATTACGAGCTTTTTATCGGTCGCGATAACCTCGCCCGTTTTCGCCGCGGAATCGCCTTCAAACGCCTTCGCCCTATAAAATTTATACTTTTTTCCGTTGCAGAACGAATATGCAAGCGGATACATTCCGTTGATGAAATTTGCGGTTTCTTCTCCGGATTTGGCAAAATCAACGGCCGTATTGTCCTTTTTTATTGTTTTCACGACGTTTGCAAGACTATCGTCCTGTTTTGTATAAACGGCTGTGCCGTTTTCGATGCTGCTTAAAACCTCGTTGACGTGCGCCGCGCCGATTTCGGAAAGCCTTTCGGCAAGTTCGGCGGAGGTTTCGCATTCCTTTACGTCAGTTTTGAAAACGGAAATTATATCTCCCGTATCAAGCCCCTCTTCCGTCTTCATAAAAGTGACGCCCGTTTCCTTTTCTCCGCAAACTATGGCGTATTGAATAGGCGCAGCACCGCGATATTTTGGCAAAATCGAAGCGTGAACGTTTATAACTCCGTATTTGCAAACTTCGAGAACGTCTTTTGATAAAATTTGTCCGTATGCGCAAGTCACCATTACGTCGGCGTTAAAATTTTTAAGTTCCTCCGCTCCGCCGTTGCGTATTTTTTCAAACTGTAAAACGGGAATTCCGTGTTTTTGCGCAACGACTTTCGTCGGCGGCGGAGTTATAATCGCTTTTCTTCCGACGGGCCTGTCCGGCTGACATACCACCGCGACGACTTTATGCTTTCCGCCCTCTATTAAACTTTCGAGCGGTTTAACCGCAAATTCGGGCGTACCGAGAAAAATTACGTTCATCTTAAACTTCTTCCCTCAAATTATTAGCTTTATCGACGTATAAAATGCCGTCGAGATGGTCGTTTTCGTGGCAAATAGCGCGAGCCGTGAACTCCCGTGCGACGAGCTTAAACTTTTTACCGTACCTGTCCAAAGCCTCTACGGTAACCTTGTTCGGGCGTTTTACATCGCCCCATTTCCCCTTAACCGAAAGGCAACCTTCCACTCCGTACTGCGAACCGGAAACGCCGAGAATCTTCGGGTTTATAAATTCAAAATAACCGTCGTCGGTTTGAACGATAAAAACCCTGATATTTTTACCGACCTGCGGAGCTGCAAGCCCCGCGCCCTGCGCGTCTTCGAGGGTTTCTTTCATATCGTCGAGCAGTTTAATCAAGTTAAGGTCGATATTTTCAACCTTTTCGCATTTTTTTCTTAAAATCGGATTGCCTATTTGCAAAATATCGAGTTTAGCCATTTCCCATCTCCGAGTAATTATTAGTATAAATTTGACGGATTTTCTTCAACGTAACAAAGCGAGGACGACGATTTCGATTCCTCCGCAGCTTCGTAAATTCCGTCTTTGATTTTTTCGTAATCGCCCGTAAGGCGCATTAAAAGTTGATACCTGAATTTGTTCTTTATTCTCTTCACAGGGCTTTTCATCTTATTGAAAAATAAGAAATTATCCCTGTTTTCATCGTAAATTTTTGAAACTTTTACGTAAACGTCTTTAAGGGTTTGAAGCGCGGCGTCGTCCGATTCCGATTCCACCATAACGCGGATTATCAACGCGTAAGGCGGAAAACCCGTGGACTTTCTAATCGCTTTTTCCCTTTCAAAAAAACTTCCGTAATCGTAATTTATCGCGGATAACAAAACGTCGTTATCGGGGTTGTAAGTTTGCAAAACGACCTTCCCATTTTTATCCGCTCTTCCGCTCCTGCCCGCAACTTGCGTTATGAGCTGAAAAGTCCTCTCTCCGCTTCTGTAATCGGAAAAATAAAGGCTCATATCCGCGTCGAGAATCCCGACGAGCGTCACGTCGGGGAAATCGTGCCCTTTGGCAACCATTTGCGTGCCGACCAAAAAATCGGCTTTTTTATCTGAAAACTCTTTTAAAATCTTATAATGTCCGTCCTTGTTTTGCGTCGTATCGTTATCCATTCGCAAAATTCTCGCCGACGGAAAAAGAGATTGAAGTTCCGAAACGATTTTTTGCGTGCCTGCCCCGCTGTAACTCAAATTTACCGAACCGCACTCCGGACAAGCCGAAAGCATTTTGTAGCTTGCTCCGCAATAGTGGCATTTCAATATTCCGTAATCCTTGTGATAATTTAAGGAAATATCGCAATTTTCGCACTTTGCGACGTAACCGCAATCGCGGCAGATAACCTGGCGGGAATAACCTCGCCTGTTATAAAAAACGATTGCCTGTTCGCCCTTTGAAAGACATTCTTTAAGCCCTTCCCTCAAATCCGCGGAAAAAATACTCGCGTTTCCTCGGCGAATTTCCTTTCGCATATCGGCAACGATAAACTCGGGAAGTTGCTTTCCGTTTATTCGTTTCTTCATTTCGGCAAGCTCGTATTCGCCGCTTAAAGCTTTATCGTAGCTTTCGATTGACGGCGTTGCGCTGCCCAAAACGACTTTTGCGCCGCAAATTTCGGCGCGTTTAACGGCTATTTCAACGGTTTTATATCTGGGACTCGTTTCGGCGTCGTAACTCGAATCGTGTTCCTCGTCTACGATAATCAACCCGACGTTGTCGAGCGGGGCGAAAATCGCGCTTCTCGCGCCTATCGCAATTTTGGATTCTCCCGTTTTAAGTTTTAACCATTCGTCGTATCTCTCGCCCGCGGAAAGTCCGCTGTGAAGAATGGACACACTGCTTTGAAACCTTGCGCGAAGCTGACCGAGCATTTGCGGAGTTAACGCGATTTCAGGAACGAGCATTATAGCGGTTCTTCCGCTTTTAAGAGTTTCGTCGATTAAACGAAGGTAAACCTCGGTTTTTCCGCTACCCGTAACTCCGAACAAAAGCGTAACCGTCTTTTTCGTTTCGTTTACCTTTTCAATAGCTTTGGTCTGTTCGTCGGAAAGCGTTACGTTTTTTGAAACCGCGCCAAGTTCTTTATAAGGCGTCCGTCCGGCTTTTTCCTTGTATTCGACGAAAAATCCTTTTTGAACGAGAGCGTTTACGGCAGACGCGCCGAATTTATCGCTCAATTCGGCTTTTAAGCAAGTTTTAAACGCAAAGAGGTATTTTATCGCGTTTTCCTGCGCAGAAGAGCCTTTACGAAGAGACGATAACGCCTCCGCTTCGGTGAATTTATCGGAAACGGTGATGACGTTTACGAATTTTTCTTTCACTCTTCCGCCGCGAAGTTCTGCCGGAATGAAAAGACGAAGCGCAACGGCAAACGGAACGTGATAAGAATCCTTAACGTATCTTGCAAGCGCAAGACAATCGGCGTTAATCGCCGGAAAATCGTCCAAAACGCGCGACACGCTTTTTATTTTACCGTCCGGAACGCCGGTTTTTTCTTTAAGATTTATAACGAAGCCCTCTTTTTTTTGATACCCGAAAGGAACTTCCACTCTGCAACCGATTTTTACGTTCTCATCAGTAAAAGCGTAATCGAAAACCCTGTCGGTTTCGCTATGCGCAACGTCTACGATAACTTCGGCAAACATATTTCCTCCTTTCGTAAAATATCGCAAATATAAGGCTCGTTTAAAAACCTCGCTTAACAAAAAAATCGTCGGTTTAACGTTTTTCGCTTAAAAAAGAATAAAACGGAACAACCCGTTAATCGCGAGCTATTCCGTCTTTTTATCAATATTTGGAAACGGTTACTTTATCTTCGTAAATTTCTTCGGCAGCCTCCGAAAGAGGTTTCTCTTTGCTCGGAAGTTCCGTTAAGCCCTGATTGTGAGCGTGGTCGATAAGCTGCCTCGCTCTCTTGCTTGCCACAACGCAAAGCGCGTATTTAGAACCTGTTTTTTCGGCCAATTCGTCTATCGGTGGATAATTTATCATAATTACACTCCTTTGATTTATTCGATATTTTGTACTTGCTCTCTGATTTTTTCGATTTCGTTTTTAAGAGCAAGTGCGTATTTCGTTATTTCTATATCGTTCGATTTCGAGCATACGGTGTTTGCCTCGCGGTTAAACTCCTGCATCAGAAAATCGAGCTTTTTGCCGACGTCTATATCGTCGCGGCAAATATTGCGAAGTTGAGAAATGTGGCTTTTAAGCCTCGTAAGTTCCTCGTCTATATTCGTCCTGTCGGCAAACAAAGCCACTTCTTGAAGCATACGCGAACGGTCGTAATCGGCCGTGCCGAGAATCTCCGTCATTCTTTCCGTAATTCTCTGTTCGTATTCGGCCTTTATCTTCGGCGCGCGAACGGAAATTTCGCCAACGAGCCTTTCAACTTCGTCGTTTCTTGCCAAAACGTCCTTTTTAAGCTTTTCGCCTTCGATTTTACGCATTTTTATGAGTTCGTCCAAAGCGGCGACAAGCGTTTTGTTAAGTATTTCGCCGATGAGTTCCGAATTTTCGTCGGATACCTCTTCCGTCACGCAATCGGGGGTTTTAAAAAGCGAAGTAACCGTAAAGTCGTCGGTAAGCCCAAACCTTTCGCCGAGAAATTTCGCCGCGTTGACGTACTGACCGCACAAAGCTTCGTCGATAACGATTTTCTTCGAGCCCTCGCTCGTATCCGAAAACGTTATGAAAAGTTCCGCTCTTCCGCGGTTGATTTTGGATTGCACGGTTTTTCTTATCGAATCGTCCAAAGCGATAAAAGCCCTCGGGTATTTCGGAATAATATCGAGAAACCTGTTGTTGACGGTTTTTATTTCAACGGTGAGGGAAATGCCGTTTTCGGCGTATTCCGCTTTCCCGTAACCTGTCATACTTTGCATAAAACACCAACCTGAATTGTAATTTTATTTCTATACCTGATTATACTACCACATTTTTTAAAAAATATCAACTATATATTATGTTTTTAAACTCATCTTCGTCAATTATTTTTATTCCGAGTTTTTTGGCTTTATCAAGTTTGCTTCCCGCCGCTTCGCCCGCAATCACGAGCGTCGTGGTTTTCGTAACCGAACTTTGAGCTTCTCCGCCCTCATTTTCGATTAGTTTTTGAGCCTCGCTTCTCGTAAAATCCGTTAGCGAACCTGTTAAAACGACCTTTTCGCCTTTAAACTTCCCCTCGGAATTCTTTGCTTCGACAACCGGCGTAACCCCGCAAGCGAGAAGTTCGTTGATTTCGTCGATATTTCCCTCGTCAAGAAAATAATCGGAAATATCCTTCGCCATAATAGCGCCGACGTCCGGAATTTCAAGAAGCCTTTCTTCGGTTGCCGCGGCAAGTTCTTTAACGCTTCCGAAAGTTTTTGCAAGGTCCTTAGCCGTCTTTTTGCCGACTCCCTCTATGCCGAGCGCGAAAATAAAATTAGCCAAAGGCGTTTTTTTGCTTTTTTGTATTGCGGCAATTAAATTTTCGGCTTTTCTATCCTGAAAACCTTCGAGATTAACGAGTCGTTCTTTGGTTAATTTATACAAATCGGAAAATTTGTCGATTTGCATATCGTCGAAAAGTTGCCCCGCGGTTTTTTCAGAAAACCCGTCTATATTCATACCCTCTTTTGACGCAAAATTGGAAAGCTTTGCGATAACGCGCGGCCTGCAATCCTTGTTGGGGCAAAATATATTCGCGCCTTCTTCGATAAGTTCGGAATGACAATACGGACATTCCACGGGCTTTTCGATTTCTTTTCCTTCGTCGAAATTGCCGACTGCGCCAAGAATTTCCGGAATAACTTCGTTAGACCTTCTTATAAGCACCGTCGAGCCTATTTTAACTCTTTTTCTCAAAATATCGCCGTAATTGTTAAGCGTTGCCTTTCTGACGGTCGCCCCGCCTATATCCACGGGTGTTACCATACCGAGCGGCGTAAGCTTGCCGGTTCTCCCGACCTGCCACACGACCTTTTTGAGCGTAGTTTCAACTTCTTCGGCTTCAAACTTATAAGCCATAGCCCATCTCGGAAATTTATCGGTGTAACCGAGTTCTTCGCGCAAAACCAAATCGTTTACTTTCACCACTGCTCCGTCGGTTAAAACGTCTATTTTTTTTCTGCCTCGTTCTATCTCATCAATAGCCGCTTTAACCTCGTCCAAAGTTTTGCAAACTTTAAGAAAATCAAACACCTTAAATCCGTTTTCTCTTAAAAAATCGAATATTTCAACCTGCGAAGAAAAACTTCCCTCGCTCATATAATTGACGTTGTAAAAAATTATTTCGGGGCGGCGTTTCTCGGTAATTTTCGGGTCGAGATTTCTTATTGCTCCGGCCGCGGCGTTTCTCGCGTTTTTAAGCTGTTCCGTTGCCGTTTTATTATATTCTTCAAGCACGGAAAGCCTAATCACCGCCTCGCCCTGAACTTCAATCGTTCCGCCGCGATTTATCCTTAAAGGAAAGGTTTTTATCGTTAAAGCCTGCGCCGTAACGTCTTCGCCGACTATTCCGTTACCCCTCGTCGTCGCTCTCGTGAAAACGCCGTTTTCGTAAGTTAAACACATCGTAAGGCCGTCGAACTTATATTCGACGGTATAGGTAGGCTCGCCGACCTTTCTCACCCTTTCGTCGAAAGCGGCAAGTTCTTCGGGCGTCACAGCCTTATCGAGCGAATAAAGCCTGTTGATATGTTCGTGCTTTTTAAACGCGCTTACCGGCTCGCCGCCGACTCTTCTCGTCGGCGAATCGACGAGAACCTGCCCCGTTTTTTCTTCGAGTTGTTTCAGTTCGTCGTAAATCCTGTCGTAAACCTTATCGTCTACGGAAGGCGCGTCCAAAACGTAATATTCGGTTGCGTATTTATTGAGAATATCGACGAGTTCTCTCATCTTTTCAATATCGTTCATCAATCAATCACCTCTATTGGAGCAAGCCTTAACACGAGAGATTTTATGCCGACGTTTTTAAACGCAACGTCCGCAACGAGCTCGCCGCCGTTGTTTTTTGTGGCTATAATAACTCCGTCGCCGAACTTTTTATGCCGCACGTTAGTTCCCGTGTGGAATTTTCCGAGTTCTTGCGCCTGAACCTTTTCCGTAGGTTTGGAAGTTCCGGCTTTATAGCCCGACGCATAAGACTTCGTTTTAAATCCGCCGTAATTACCGTCGTCCGAATAGCCGTAATCGGGTTCGTAACCGTAATTTTTATTCTCTTCCTTGCGTCCTCCGCCGTAAGAACCGTATGAGCCGTAAGAGTTGTATGAACTTCCGCGCGAATTATACCTGTCTCCGTATTTTTCCCCGTAAGAATAACCGGAATAATCTCTGCCTTCCGCGGAATATTTTTCACCGCGTTTTTTAACGACGCCTAATTTTTCGGACAATTCCTCCAAAAATACGGACGGCTCGGTAGCCCTTCTCGCACCGTATAAAAACCTGCTGCGGGCTCTCGTTAAAAACAACCTTTCTCTCGCACGGGTAATCGCAACGTACATAAGACGGCGTTCTTCCTCTTCGTTATCCGGCTCGTTAAGCCTATGCATAGGAAATATTTCGTTATCGAGTCCGCAGACGAACACGCATCTGTACTCCAAACCTTTAACGGAGTGAACCGTTGCCAAAGTGACGAATTCGCCCTCGTTTATCTCGTCGGTATCGGAACTCAACGTGATAGAATTGAGATACTCCGACAACGGCGATTCCGGATTTAATCTCGCAAACTCTTCCACGGAACTCAAAAATTCGTTGACGTTCTTCTTTTTATCTTCGTTCTCCGAGTTTTCCTCCTCGAAACAACTCATAAAATCGGTTTTTGAAATGACTTCTTTAACGAGGTCGAGAAGAGGCATACTCTCTTTTGCTATGATAAGCTTTGAAATTATATCCCTGAAACCGCGGATTTTGGCTTTTGCGCCGGAATTGAGTTCGAGATTTTCGCAATCGAAAACCCCGTCGAAAATCGACAAGCCGTTTACGTCGGAATATCTCACGAGCTGTTCTATCGACTTATCGCCTATTCCTCTTTTAGGAACGTTGATAACCCTTAAAACAGCCTCGTTATCCAAAGGATTGCACAAAATGCGAAGATACGCCGTTATATCCTTAATTTCCTTTCTTTCAAAGAACCTAAAACCGCCGTACACCTTGCAGGAAATTCCGTATTTCATAAACTCCTGCTCGTAAGAACGGGAAAGCGCGTTTATACGCATCAAAACGGCAAAATCCGAATATTTATACCCTCTTTCGCGAACGAAAGTCTTTATTTGCAAAGCCGTGTATTGCGCCTCGCCGGACTCTTCGTCCGCAACGAACAATTCGGGTTTTACCCCGGCGTCGTTTTCCGTCCACAAAACTTTTTCTTTCCTTTTCGTGTTATTCGCGATGACCGTGTTTGCAAAATCGAGAATATGCTTCGTCGAGCGGTAATTTCTTTCGAGTTTATAGGTCTTTGCACCTTTAAAATCAAGCTCGAAATCGAGAATATTGTTAATATCCGCGCCGCGCCAGCCGTAAATACTCTGGTCGTCGTCGCCGACGGCGAACAAATTGCCGTTGACGTACGACAAAAGTTTGACGATATTATACTGAACGACGTTCGTATCCTGAAACTCGTCGACGTGTATGTAACGGAACCTCCTTGAAAGAGCAAGCAAAACGTCCCTGTGTTCGGCAAGCAAATGATACGTTTTAATAAGCAAATCGTCAAAATCCATCGCGTTTGAGCGGAAAAGTTCGGCGTTGTATTCGTCGATTATCTTAACGTAATTCGCAACGTCCCTCATACGCGGGTTTTCCCTCGCGAACTGTTCGGTGGACATATCCTTGTTTTTCAACGTCGATATAAGCGTTTTCGACGTTTTCATAAACTTATCCGATTCAAGCGAAAGCCCGACGATAATACGTTTTAAAACCTTTTCCTTGTCGGTTTCGGAATAAATGGAGAAATCCTGCTTATAATCGAGCCTTTCGGCATACTTTCTCAATATTCTGACGCACATCGAATGAATCGTGCAAACCCACATTTGAGAAATATCCCCCACGATTGCTTCGAGCCTCGTTTTCATTTCGTCGGCGGCTTTATTCGTAAACGTAATGGCAAGTATGTTATAAGGGTCTACGTCCAAATCCTTTACGAGATGAGCGATTCTGCTCGTCAAAACCCTCGTTTTTCCGCTTCCTGCGCCGGCGATTACGAGCACCGCCCCTTCCGTGTCCATAACGGGCTTTATTTGTTCTTCGTTAAGTTGTTTCAATATTTCAAGCATTTTATTCTCCGCTCTCCGGTTTTCTCTTCGCTCTCCGATTGCCATAAAAAACAGCGATAGAAACATTTTAACACGAACGCGCCGATTTATCAAGTTTTTAATATAAGTAAACTAATTATATTTACTTTTGTTTTTTCTCTTTAAGACCGTTTAAGTTCTTACAAAAAAACTTCCGCATCGCTGCGGAAGAAAAATTAAACTAAAATCCCTGTGAGGTAAAGAAAATAATAAACTATGCCGACGGAAACCCCGCCGATTATCCCGAAAACGATTATAGGCCCTGCCACTACGAACATTTTGGCGGCCAAACCGTAGATAAATCCTTCGGTTTTAAATTCCATTGCCGGCGAAACGACCGAGTTTGCAAACCCCGTTATCGGAACGATAGAACCTCCGCCCGCATATTTTCCTATTCTGTCGTAAACGCCCAATCCCGTTAAAAACGCGCCGAGAAAAATCAAGACGATAGAAGTCGTTCCGGCAAGCTCGTCGCCGTATAAACCGAACGCGAACTCTAATAAAAATCTTATCAACTGACCGATGACGCAAATAGTTCCGCCAACCCAGAATGCGTGAAAAAGACTTCTTTTTTCGTTCGTTTTCGGGGCTATTCTCGAAACGTAATCGAGATAATTAGCGTTATAAAACTGTTTCTGTTCCTTCATTTTTCACCCTTTCCTTCGGTTTTTTGAAGATACACTCTTCTCTATCCCTTATGTTTTTCCACGGCTCGATATTTTTCATACCGAATGTATGGGCAAAAAACGAAAATAATATACGGAAAAAACAAAAATACGGCGAAATTTTTCGGATATAAAAAAAACGCGGCGATAACGCCGCGCCTTAAACTAAACCGAACGCAAAAAAAACGTGGCGATAACGCCGCACCTTAAACCAAACCGAGCTCAAAAAAAACGCGGCGATAACGCCGCGCTTTAAAAATCAATTCGATTGAGATTCGTACATAAAAATATTATACGAATTCTTTTTGAGCTTTTTCCCGAAAAGCTCCTTGGCCTTGTTCAACGCTTCCGCGATACACTCCGCAATGACGTTTACTCTAACCACTCTTTCCTTTTTTTCGTTATCAAGCTTTTGAATACAATAAACTCTGTAAAGCATACCCTGCCTCCTTTTTACGCCGTCATTATAGCATTAAGGCGTTTTTTTGTCAATGCAAAAGCGTTCGTTTCTTATCGTTTCGGTGAAAATCCGGAGATTGTTTGATAGAATTTTGTCGATTGAGTTTTTGTCATAACCGATTTTCAGCAATTCTTTTTCAACGTTTTTGTAAAGTTCGGCGTATGAAAGAGCGTTTTCCACGATAAAATCACAGCCGTGAAAATCCGTTCCGATTGCCAGATTATCAACTCCGAATTTTTGAACAAAGTAATCAATTTGCCTTATAAAATCGAATATTTTGCAATGTTTTACGCCTGTCATAAAATATCCGCAGCAGGTTACGCCTATTAGTCCGCCTTTTGAAACAAGTTCTTTTATCTGCCAATCTTCGATATTTCTTTTATGCTCGTAAATTCCGGAAAAACAAGTGTGAGAATCAACGACAACATCTGCAAGTTCTATTATATCTTTAAAGCCGCCTTTTGAAATATGCGCGCAATCGACGGGAATACCG
>ERZ808278.936-NODE-936-length-14637-cov-24.921136_pt1 | contig 14637 bp, 11 predicted proteins | sample MGYA00521239_ERZ808278 | MGnify/ENA primary metagenome ERZ808278 (study PRJEB31516, sample SAMN03275600) | gut metagenome | biome: mammalia-associated habitat; material: feces | host: Papio cynocephalus | place: Kenya | collected 2012-07-17 ... | reverse complement strand
GAGGTTCTTTAGTTCCAAAGAACAATTACTTGTACGACTTCACGTCGCAATCTGTATGCAAAAATAAGGAAAGTTGCACATAAAACCAAACAAATATAGAAAAAGTTTCTCATAAATTTTGCATTATCTCTGATTTTAGCTAACTTTGCAGCCAAATTGCAATAAAATATGAAAAAGAATATATTCGTTTTAGTTCTATTGTTGGTATTTTGCTTGTTACCAACCCATGCTGTGCTCAAGGAAGCCAACCTCGACACTACACTCTACATGCTTCGCACCGAACTGTCGCAATATCACCTCGACCTAGAGAAGCAAAACAAGGTTGCCAAGGAGCAACAGCAAGCAGTCATCAAGGAATTGATTTCCATCATGACTCAAGCTGACCAAAACTCTCTCATGCTCTATTCTCAACGCAATGGCTATATTTTTGACTTAACTTACGCCTGCAACGAGGCTACGGAACAATTCAGAAAGTTTAAGTCTAAGGCGGCGCCATTCCGTGGCATGATTGAGAAAAACAATGTAGAAGTCGCTCGTTTCGATTCGCTCATCAACTACCTGTACGGCATGAACACCATGTTTATGTCGGACGAGGCACAACTGAACAGGAACGTCGATTTGACATTGGCTGTCAACATCCGACGCCAGCTGATAGAAAAGCAACAACAATTGAATGAATATATCAAGGCATACGATAGAACCGACAACAAGTTGAAGGCTCTCAACGACTATGCCAACAAGCGATATACAGACATACAGACGAGTATTTTCGACAATGGTGGAGACAATTACTTCAAGATACTCAGTAAATTTCAAAAGAATTATGATGAGGCAAAGACTTCCGTAGCAGAGAAATACCGTCCTGCACCGGGCATGATGTCGCAATGGGACGTCCGCATCATCGGCATTCTCTTTAGCATCATTGTGTTCTATGGTATCATATCCGTCTTGCTCAACCTAGTCACCATCCGTTTCCTGATGACCTTCCTCATCAAGAAAGGCTTGTTTGAGAGCATCAAGGAGAGTTTCATGGCAAAACGTCCATGTATCATCATGGCGATGACAATAGTCACTTTCGCAGCCATTCTAGGTATCATCAGAATGGTCACCAAGCAAAACTTCATCATCATGGCGAGCGGCTTGTTGGTTGAGTTCGCATGGTTGGTGGGCGTGATTTTGATTTCCCTGTTGCTCCGTGTGGGCAACGAGCAAATCAAGAGTGCCTTCCGCATCTACTCTCCATTGATGTTGGTAGGATTTATCGTTATTTCTTTCCGCATCATATTGATACCAAACGACTTGGTAAACCTCATTTTTCCACCCATACTACTTTTGTGCACCCTATGGCAGTGGAATGTCATCAGCAGACACAATAAGAATGTGCCACGCAACGACATGATATACACATGGGTTTCGCTTGCCGTATTTGGACTGAGTACATTCTGCTCATGGACAGGATTTACCTTGTTGGCTGTGCAGATTATCATCTGGTGGATGATGCAGTTGACTTGCATTCTGAGCATCACCTGCATCAAGGATTGGCTGGGGGTATATGCCGAGCGCAAGAACCTCAAGCACAAGCCTATCACAGACAAGTGGTTCTTCAGATTTATCAACCAAGTGTTGCTACCTATCGCAGGTGTCCTATCATTCATCATCGCTATCTATTGGTCAGCAGATGTATTCAACATGAGCGACACCACCTGGATGATATTCAACAACGACTACATCAAGACCAGCAACTTCACGGCTTCGCTCTATAGCGTGACCCAGGTAGCATGCCTGTACTTCCTGTTCAAATACATCAACATCACTGCCAATGACTTGATGCGTCATCATTTCGAGAAGCACGACCCTCAGTCTGCGGCATCTAAAATCGTGATGTTCAAGAATGTGCTCCAAGTAATCATCTGGGGTATTTGGTTGATGATAGCCCTCAACCTCTTCCAGGTTGGAAAGTCATGGTTACTCGCCATCTTTGCTGGTTTGTCAACAGGTCTTGGTTTTGCATCCAAGGACATTCTGGAGAATATCTACTATGGCATTTCCCTGATGATGGGACGTGTCAAGGTAGGCGACTACATCATCTGCGATGGAACACGAGGAAGAGTGAGCAGTATCACCTATACCTCTACGATGTTGGAGGCTACCGATGGTTCTGTCATCGCCTTCCAGAACGCACAGCTTTTTAGCAAGAACTACAAGAACATGACTCGAAACCATGGCTACGAGTTGGATATTCTCGAAGTAGGTGTGGCATACGGGAGCAACGTCAAGGAAGTGAAGAAACTCCTTATAGAAAACCTCTCCAAACTAGATTGCATCTATCATGAAAAAGGTGTGAAGGTGGTTTTGAAGAGTTTTGACGACAACTGCATCACGCTCAAAGTACTCGTTTGGGTTAATGTATTGACACAATATGCCGACGACGGAACCATCATGGAATGCATCTACGACACCCTCAACGAGCATGGTATCGAGATTCCATTCCCACAGCGTGAGATTACCATCAAGAATGTAACACCAGAAAATCAAAAACAATGAAACAAACATTAATAGCCGGACCATGCGTCATCGAGTCGATGGAACTATTGGAGACAGTAGCTCAAGAACTCGTTCGCATCAACCAAAAACTCGGCACAGACATCATATTCAAATCATCGTTCGATAAGGCAAACCGTACTTCCATCCACTCGTTCCGTGGTCCTGGACTGGAGAAAGGACTCCAAATGCTGGGCGACATCAAGGAGAAGTATGGATTACGAGTGCTGACCGACATCCATGAGAGTTATCAGGCTGAAGCAGCAGGCGAAGTGTGCGACGTGCTGCAGATACCAGCCTTTCTCTGTCGCCAGACCGACCTTTTGGTAGCAGCTGCAAAGACAGGTAAGATTGTCAACATCAAGAAGGCTCAATTCCTGAGCGGTCGTGATATGCGATACCCTGTAGAGAAAGCATTTGACAGCGGTGCCAAGGAAGTATGGCTCACCGAGCGTGGCAACTGTTTTGGCTACAACAACCTGGTAGTCGATTTCCGCAACATACCAGATATGTTGGAGATAGTCCCAAACGTCATCATGGATTGCACCCACAGTGTGCAACGTCCAAGCGCAGGAGACGGAAAGACCGTGGGCGACAGAAAGTTTGTTCCAGCCATGGCAAAGGCAGCCAAAGCCTTTGGGGCGACTGGCTATTTCTTCGAGGTACACCCCGACCCAGACCAAGGCAAGAGCGACGCAGCTAATATGCTTGAACTGAGCAAACTAGAAAAGCTCATCGAGGAACTTGTTTAAGTGAAGAACGAAGAGTGAAGAACGAAGAGTGAAGAGTGAAGAATTCAATTGCTTTAGTAATGACCAATAAGAATAACGATATAGACAATAAGACTGTTCGCAGCTATGGCGAACAAGCCCTGAGAGACGAAGCGCAAGCCATCCTTGACCAAATACCATACATGGACGACAACTTTGAAAAAGCTGTCGATATGATGTATCATTGCCAAGGCAAGATTATCGTGACCGGTGTAGGCAAGAGTGGACATGTGGGAGCTAAAATCGCAGCTACCCTTGCATCCACCGGAACACCAGCATTCTATATCAACCCATTGGATGTATATCATGGCGATCTAGGTGTGATGACCGACAAGGATGTGGTACTGGCTCTCAGCAACAGTGGACAGACCGACGAGTTGCTCCGCTTCATACCAATGGTGCTCCACATGAACATCCCTATCATCTCCATTACGGGCAACCCAGAGTCTCTCCTGGCAAAATACTCCAACTATCATATCACCGTAAAGGTCAAGAAAGAGGCTTGTCCGCTCAACCTTGCCCCGACAAGTAGTACGACAGCCGCTCTTGCCATGGGTGATGCACTGGCTATTGCCCTCATGCAGGTAAGACATTTCAAACCTCGTGACTTTGCTCAGTTCCATCCAGGAGGAGAACTCGGCAAACGACTCTTGACTACAGCCGAGGATGTGATGCGCAGCGACGACATGCCTATCATCCCTAAGGACATGCACCTCGGAGAGGCTATCATCCATGTAAGCAAGGGAAAACTAGGGTTAGGTATCTCATTGGATGAGAACAAGAAGGTAATCGGTCTCATCACCGACGGCGACATCCGAAGAGCCATGGAAAAGTGGCAAGCTGAATTCTTTAACAAGACAGTGTGCGACATCATGACAACTTCGCCAAAAGTAGTGACTCCCAAGACCAAGATTTCAGAAGTACAGCGCATCATGCACAAATACAAAGTACATACCGTACTGGTGGTAGATAAAGACAACCATCTGAAAGGCATCGTAGATCACTATGCATGCATGGTTTAAGAGAAGAACGAAGAGTGAAGAGTGAAGAATTTAATAGTTTATTATAAAAACAACGTGAGGATGAGAATCCTTTTGGCAAGTATTGCCACATTTATTTCATCGCTTGCTATGGCACAAACAAGCGATTCTTTGATAGTCAGCCAACTTCGTGAGAAAGGCATCAGCTTTTCTCACGATAATTCTGTTACCCTGTTGATGACAGGTCAGGAGAAGTTCGACGATATGTTCCAAGCGATCCGACAAGCCAAGAAGAGCGTACACCTGGAATATTTCAATTTCCGCAACGACAGCATCGCCTCCTTGCTTTTCGACATTCTCGCCGAAAAAGTAAAGGAAGGTGTGAAAGTGAGAGCCTTGTACGATGGGTTCGGAAATGCCAGCAACAATAAGCCGCTCAGAAAGAAACATCTCAAAGAGATAAGGGCTAAGGGCATCGAGATATACGAATACAAACCGATGAAGTTTCCATGGATCAACGCTGTGTTCAACCGAGATCACCGAAAAATCGTAGTCATCGACGGACAGATAGCTTATACGGGCGGCATGAACGTGGCAGACTATTATATAAAAGGTACGGAAGTCGTAGGCGAATGGCATGACATGCACTGCCGCATCGATGGCACCGAAGTCAACACGCTCCAAAAGATATTCCTCAAGATGTGGAACAAGGTAAGCGGACAGAACGTACATGGCGCCGAATACTTCAGAGCCTCCAGGAAGAACTATCTCGTGGAGAACCTCAAGCCAGACACGACAGCCACTGCCTATCACAAGATGGTGGGCATCATCAACCGTGAGCCCCACATATCAAAAGACATCATCAGATACTTCTATGTGAACGCCATCAACGATGCCCAAGACAGCATCAAGCTCATCAGTCCCTACTTCACGCTCAGCCATAAGCTCAAAAAGGCCTTAAAGAATGCGGTCAAGCGAGGCGTGAAAGTCGAGATTATGCTCAGCACCAAAAGCGACATACCGTTGACACCCGACTGTGGCTTCTACAACGCACACAAGTTGATGAAGGCAGGATGCAACATTTGGATGTACACACCAGGCTTCCATCACACCAAGATAATCATGGTAGATGGGAAGTTCTGCACAGTGGGAAGTGCCAACCTCAACGCCCGTTCCCTCAGATGGGACTACGAGGAGAACGCGGTTATCATCGACCCTAGCACCACGCAACAGTTAGTGGAACTCTTCGATGGAGAAAAAAAGGACAGTTTCTTGCTCAACGAGAAAAACTGGAGAGAATGGCGCACAGGATGGCAAAGGTTCAGAGGATGGTTTGCAGCCAAACTACTGACACCTTTTCTGTAAAATTAATTTGTATTATCCAGTCATAGCCCTCCGGAGCGATAATTTTTTCCTTGCGCAAGGAAGAATTTCTACCTGGGCAAGGATTTTTTTCTCTGCCCAGGCAAAAATAAAACTGGTAGCACACCATTGGTAAAAGAATATGAGCAAAAGACAAAAAACAGCAACAACGTAAATAAAATATCACAAAACAACATGAATGAAGAATTTGAAAAGATGCAACAAGGCATGGCACACAGAAACATAAGTGGCAAGATGCCTCAATTAGCCATTGTTGAGAGCAACACATTAGCCATGATGGGACTCAAGCAATTGCTAGAGACTGCCATGCCCTTTGCCAATATCAAGGCATTCAGTACACTGGGAGAATTTAAGGCAAGTTGTCCAGAGCAATACATGCACTACTTCGTATCCATGCAAATCGTTTTATCCGACCGTTCATATTTTCTTGACAAGAAGCACAAGACCATCGTCCTGACTCCAAGCAACGACCCCATGTCACAACTCGGAGATTTCCACTGCCTCTGCGTTAATGTATCGGAAGGAATGCTCATCAAGGAGCTGATGAATCTACAAAAGATAGGACATCCACATGGCGAACATTTGCCAAAAATGGACGCACCTACAGCAGAAAAGGTTCTCTCTGACCGTGAGATTGAGGTGTTGTCACTCGTTGCACAAGGCAAAATCAACAAGGAAATAGCCGACCAACTCTGCATCGGACTGACCACTGTGATAACACATCGCAAGAATATTCAAGAAAAATTAGGCATTAAGTCGGTATCTGCACTCACCATTTATGCCGTCATGCATGGATATGTTGACATCAATCGCATCTAAATTCCTCTTTTTAGTAAGTAAGCACACCATTTCTTGTGATAGCACCATCCCCATAAGTAGGTAAGCATCCCCATTTATGAGTATGAAAAAGAGATTGCCTGAATAAAAAATGAGACAAACACGATGAAAAAACCATAAAGCCTCCCATCCAAAATGCGGATGGGAGGCTTTATGGTTATAATTTAACAGTAGAAATATCCACCAAATTATTGACTATCGCATAAATCGTAAGACCTGCGGGCGAGTGAATCTGCAATTTTCTGGCTATATTCCTACGGTGGGTTATCACCGTATTGATGGAAATAAACAGATGGTCAGCAATCTCCTTGTTGGTCATTCCCTGCACCAAAGCCACGATGACATCTTTCTCTCGATCGCTCAATTGCTCATCCGATTGAGGAGCTGAATTTATCATGTTCGTTATCTTGACGCTCACATCATTTTGCTTCAACTTTCGCTCGGCATTTCTGACAGATGGAATGAAGATCTCCTCCTCCACCTCCGAGTGATGAGCAAGCCATTCCTCATTATTATAGATGTCATAAAGGGTGGCACTGAGCTGGTTGTTATGCAAGCCATCGGAAGGCAAGTATTTGATGATAATGCTCTTCAACTCCTTCAACTTTTGATCCACTTGAACATGGTGTTTGGAGAAGGTCTCTATGTCGAAATTACTGGTTGCATTACCATCTATAAGTGCCTGAACATAAGGGAAAACCAACTTTTCCTCATACTTCATGTGATTGGTAATGCTGTGGGCGTAATCATCATACAACTTCAAGATAAGACGAGCCAGGTTGTCGTTCTCATCAAGTGCCTCGACCAGCTCCTTGCGAATGAACGGAAGTTGGAAATCTATATAGTAGGCATGGGAAGCCTTGAGATAATGCAACAAAGTAGGCAACGACAACCTATCAGCGTTGTCGTATTCCTTATATCCATTGATAGTAAAGTTGACTACAGCAAGGAACGTGTAAGTATCCACATGCTGTTCCTCACAAACCTCCTTCACAGTCTTGTCGCCAAAGCCCAGGTTGATGCCGAAGCTGCCGAGGCTTTGCAAGATGTTGTAATTGTCACGAATGATGCTGATCATCTTGTCATCAGCCTCATACATCTTCTGATTCTTCATCTTTGTTACCTATAATTTGAAAACATTCATAATGTCCTGTATTCGATTGGCACAAAAATATGTCATCGATTCGGCGGCAAAGTTACAAAAAAGTTTTGAAACTTGCAATACCTAGAAATGGGGATGCGGCAGTTTACCAACTTTTAAGTATTGCAAGAAATTTTAAAACTCCGTACCTTTGCACCCGAAATCGAAAGAGTGCGGTGATGCTTGCCATTCTTGAGTGGATTGCGTCTGCTGACATCGGTAAGTCGCTTGAAGTCAAGAGCGCAAACAGACATCCGCACTTCTCTCTTTTCATTAACATAGATTCTACTCCTAAGAGAGATAGGACGAGTTGCTAATTATTTTAAGGAATAAAGATAAAAAGATAACAAAAATTTCAAAATACAAAGATGAACAGTTTAAGAATTGGATTGATGTCTGCAGCTTTGGTTGCAGGTTTGGCAACTGCTAGCGCACAGGTTGTTGCTGCTGATAGTGTGATGCAGCACGTCAATGGCAAGCGCCTCAGCGTAGGTGGATACGGCGAGGTGGCAATCAGCCGCAACTTCTATAGCGACCATGTTAGCCGTTACAGTTTGGCTGACGAACACAAGAATGACCCTAGTCACGGTCGTTTCGACATTCCTCACGCAGTAATCTACGTAGGCTACGACTTTGGCAAAGGTTGGACCATGGGAACAGAGATTGAGTTCGAGCATGGTGGTGTAGGCATGGCTTACGAGAAGGAAGACGAAGAAGGTGGTGAATGGGAACAGGAAGTCGAGAAAGGCGGTGAGGTTGAACTCGAGCAGTTCTGGATTCAGAAATCATTCGCTCGTTGGGCAAACATCAAGGCTGGTCACATCGTTGTTCCTGTTGGCTTGAACAACGCATACCATGAGCCATTGAACTTCTTTACTGTTTATCGTCCAGAAGGCGAAAACACGGTTCTGCCAAGTACATGGCATCAGACAGGTATTAGTTTTTGGGGACGCACTAAGGATTGGAGATATGAATTGCAGTTCTTGGCAGGTTTGAATGCAAACAATTTCACCAATACAGGTTGGATCAACAAAGGTCCTGGCAGCCCTATGGAATTCGAAATTGCCACAAAATACGGTGGTGCCCTTCGTATTGACAACTATAGCATCAAGGGGTTGCGACTAGGATTGAGTGGTTATTACGGACATAGCATCGGAAACTCATATCCTATTAATAAAAATGGCGTGGATGCACAATACAAAGGTGTTGTAGCTGTAGGTTCATTTGATTTTACTTACAACAACCACAATTGGATTGTACGAGGTCAAGCAGACTATGGTTACCTTGGTGATGCCGAGCAACTGAAATATATTTCAGACCGTCGTGACAACAAATCTCCATATCACCATACAGTATCGGTATCAAAGAATGCTTTTGCGTATGGAATAGAGGCAGGTTACGATGTGTTCTCACAAATAGAAAAGTTACGACAAGACAAACAAAAATTCTATGTCTTCGGAAGATATGAGCACTACAATCCTTACGCTTCCAAATCAAACAACACTTCATATGATTACACCAACGTGAAGCGAATGGCATGGGGCATCAACTACTTCCCAATCAAACAGATTGCCATCAAGGCAGAATATTCACACCGATTCTTGGACAAAAAATACAACAATGAGCCATCTATCAATATCGGTGTAGCATACGAAGGTTGGTTCCTTTAATCGAAAATTCTACAAAAGCATCAAAAGATAGAAACTATTAATTTTTAAATCCAAAATAAAAGACAAAATGAAAAAGGTATTTAAAAGTGCAGTAATGCTCATGGCAGCCATTATGTTGCCTATGGGATTCACTTCTTGTAGCAGCGACAACAATGAGGGTGATGGTAGCGAGTATTCTAACAAGGCTTACGGTAATGCAGCCATCAATGCTTGTACTGATGTCCAGACCAACTTGGCAAAAGCAAAACAAGCAATCCAGAACGCAAACCTTACAGCAGACCAAAAAACATATCTTGACAACTGCATCAAAGGTTTCGTAAACGACGTAGTAATACCAACATACACTGAGCTAGGTACTGCCGTAGAAGAGATGCACACAGCATTGGGTACATTGTCTGAAACAGAGATTACTCAGAAGAATGTAAATGATGCATGCACAGCCTTCAAGAAGGCACGTAAACTTTGGGAGCAAAGCGAGGCTTTCCTTGGTGGAGCTGCCAGTGACTTCAGCGTTGACCCACACATCGATTCATGGCCATTGAACCGTACAGCTCTCTTGAGCTATTTCAAAAACCCTACAGCAGAAATCGATGACGAGTCTATCTTAGGTTTCCACGCTCTTGAGTTCATCCTCTTCCGTGATGGCAACCCACGTAACGTATCAGAGTTCAAGGGCAATGATACTTACAAAGGATTCGAGAGCATCAGTGGTGCAGACGAGTTGAAATATGCAGAAACAGTAATCGAAGACCTCTTGGCTCACGTATATGAATTGCAATGCTCATGGCAAGACACACCAGACGCAACACGTCTTAATGTGGTAACAGCCAATGGTTTAGCTTACAGAACACAAAACTATAATAAGTCATATGGTTGGAATATCCAGAACTATGGTGACAATTTGAGTACTTTCCCAACTTTGGAGGCTGCTCTTGAGCAAATTCTATCAGCAGACGAGGGTAGTGGTTTGGCCATTGCCAACGAGGTAGGAAACAAAAAGATTGCCAATCCATTTACTTTGGGTGACATAAGCTATGTAGAGTCTCCTTATAGCTATAACTCCATCACTGATTTTCAGGATAACATCCGCAGTATTGAGAATGTATGGTATGGTGGACGCAATGGAGCATCTTCAAACCCAACATACAGCTTCCACAAATTCTTTGCACAGACAAATCCTACTGTAGGCAAAGCTGTAGAGGATGCTATCGCCAACGCTATCAATAACATTGGCAAGATGCCAAGCCCATTCGTGAAGTATGTCAGCGTACTTTGGAACAAGAACTTCGTTGACGCACCTCTTGTAGATTACGGTGATGAGTAATAAAAGCTCTAACGAATAATCAAACCAAGCGCATCTCACCATTTGCTTTAGTAAAAGGTGAGATGCAATTTGTGTTTAAATTGAATCTATACAAAATACATTATAAATTGAAAATTATGAACAATTTTAAGAATTTAAACAAAATGGCTATCATGGCATTATTGGTAGCCCCTACATTAGTAAGCTGTTCTTCCGATGACCCAGAACCAGACAACGGAGGTGGAGGTTTGGGTCCTTTGACACCGGGCAATACAGAGTTTGGAAAAGACATAGGTAATTTCACTGCCGCAGAATGGTTTCCTGGAGGTGAATTAGGAACCACAACCAACCGTAGCTACTCTGCCTCAACAGCTCCTGTAGATGGTGATGCCGACATGTTGGCAAGTTTCAACCGTGGTGAGGATATGTTTGAGAAAATTTACACAATCAACGATGCTCCACGCAAAGGCTTGGGTCCGGCATGGGTTCGCAATAGCTGTATCAAGTGTCACCCATCATACGGCCATGGCAAGCGTCAGACAGAGAACCAAGGCTACAAGGCTTCTTCTGATGACAACGGCTACCTGCTCGTAGTCTATCATCCTGAGCATGCCACCACTTCTGATGGTGTGGAATACACTACCAATAATTCAGACTATATTTCAGAGGTTACAGGTATGCCACAAACAGCAGCCATGGCACCTTTCAAAGCTCCTATCGAGGAAAGTGGCATACATCTCTCTTGGCCTACCGTAACCGAAATGCCAAGTGGATTGGCAGAATATGCAGGCAATGGTACATTCAAATTCCCTGACGGAGAGACATTCAGTCTCATCTATCCAGAAATAACCATTGACGAGAGTGCATTCAACACCAATCCTAAACCATCCAACTATGAGGTTCGCTTGGAGTCAACCATCGGTATATATGGCACAGGTTTGCTTGATGCCATCGACCAAGACGACATGAAGAAACAGTATCAGTCTGAGGCAGCTGTTGGTGTAGAGTTAAACGAATTGATGTGGAATAAAGCCGCAAATGATTGGGCTGAAAAGGCATGGTACAGCCTGGCAGACGGCACAAAGAAAATCAAGAAATTCACCTATGCCATGACTCGTGCTTCCTTGCAGGATGGTCCTGGCGCAAATGCTATTTGGAACATCACGAACGTGACACGTTCAGACCGCCACTATCTCTACACAACTCCAGCATGGGCTAAGGCAATGTCAGAAGATAATGACGTAATCAGCTACATCAAGGCAAACGGAAAAGACGAAACTTCCATCCTTCACCCTTATTGGGCTGATGGTACCGACGCAGGTATCGCCAATCGTATCAATGAGATTTTGGGCGGTAAACCTAACCACTCCAACACAGAAGCCTTCGAGAAGTATCTATGGAAGGGTGCGCCTTACAATGGCGAGGAAGAGCAGAGTGACAAGGACTACTATGACTTCATGGTTTGGCATCGTGGCTTGGCAGTGCCTGCTGCTCGTGATCTTGGTAATGCGCAGGTACAACGTGGTAAGGAAATCTTCAACCAAATCGGTTGCCAATACTGCCACCGTCCATCGTGGAAAACTGGAGCAGACAACTACTGGGTTGATAACGCCATCAAGGCATACGCTCAGAAAATTGGCAAAGACCCTAACACCATGTTGCCTAAATACGCCAACCAAACTATTTGGCCATACACAGACTTGGTACAGCACCGTTTGTTCATGAAGAACGACATTCGTACAGGTTGGTGTCGCACCACTCCACTTTGGGGTCGTGGTTTGTCTCGACAGCTCACAGGAGCCGACGACCGTTTGCACGACTGTCGTGCTCGCACTGTCATAGAGGCCATTATGTGGCATGGCTACAGCAAAGACAGCCAGGCTTTCAATGCTACCAAGAAGTTCTACAACTTGCCAAAAGCAGATCGTGACGCAGTTGTTGCGTTCATCAACGCAATCTAATGTGATTTTCACATAACACGATGATAATCAAGCCGTCCAGTACCTAAGCGATACTGGACGGCTTCCTTTTTTCACTGCATACAAGAAATATCCCTAAAAGTTTGCATATTCAAGAATAAAGTCGTAACTTTGCAGCAGAAGTTATTAATCATTCAAAAATAGAAGGAAACAGTTATGGCAAGACCTATCAGAGAAACGCCGATACTCTACGGCAAGAACGCAGAACGCTTCATGGAAAATATGAAGCGAGTAGAAAATATGAGTGAAGAACAACGAAAGGCAAATCGTGACAAAGCAAGAGCTGCTTACGAAAGTTTAATTGATCATGTTATTTTCGCCAAAGATAGAGCATAATGGATTTAGTAGAATTTATAAAGGAAGAGGACATAAAGCCATTCGATTGCGGAGATACCGACTTGAATGGCTTTCTTGTTGAAGATGCTATAGCTTTTCATCATAAACACATAGGTAAAACTTTTATGCTCAAAGAACAAGATGATATTGTAGCATATTTTTGCTTGCTTAATGACAAAATTACAAAAATAGAAGCTTCTAATAGTTCGTGGAAAAAAGTAAAAAAGCTTTTTCCACATAACAAACATTTTAGCAGCTATCCTGCTATTAAGATTGGAAGACTTGCAGTTTCTGTCAAATATAGGCACGAAGGCATTGGAAGCAAATTACTTGATATCATAAAGCATTGTCTTTACAAAAACAATTATTACTCAGACTTCCGTTTTCTTACTGTTGATGCTTATCTCTCGGCAATTCCTTTTTATGAAAAGAATGATTTTAGATTTCTTGACGCAGAAGATAAAAACAAACATACACGACTTATGTATTTTGACATGCTCGAAATGTAAAATACTATTTTATGGTAAAAAAGATTATATTCATCCTTTACATCCTTGTGCTCGTTTGTATGGCTACCGCAACAATCGTGGAGAAAAGCCAGGGCACGGATTATGTGCATGCCCACTATTACGGGGCATGGTGGTTTATATTGATTTGGGCAGCACTCGCAGCCCTCGGTGCTTTCTACATCATTAAGCGGAAAGTGAAGTGCGCCTCTACGCAGACGCTTCACCTTTCCTTCCTCATCATTCTTGCCGGGGCTTTGCTCACGCATGTCTCAGCCAAACGAGGCATGATTCACCTGCGCATCAACCAGCCTGTCAACACTTATATGGCTAGCGATGAAGAGCAGGGAATGAAGGAAGAGAAACTACCTTTCTCGCTCTGCCTACAGAAGTTTGAGGCAAAGATGCACGATGGCACCAATGCCGTGGCTGACTATTCCTCCAAGTTCATCGTGATGGACGGCAATGAGAAGAGCGAGGGCGAGGTGTCGATGAACAACATCTACTCGCATCGTTCCTATCGCCTCTACCAGTCGTCGTACGACGAGGATGGAAAGGGAAGCGTACTCGCCATCAACGCCGACCCTTACGGAATTCCTGTCACTTACACAGGATATGCGCTTCTTTTCATCTCCTTGGTTTGGATGCTCATTGACCCTAGGGGAGAGTATCGCAAACTCTTGAAGAGTCCGCTGTTGAAGAAGGGAGCTTTGATAATAGCCCTTACTCTCAGTCTTGGCAATGTTCAGACAGCAAAGGCTGAATCTTTTTCAGAAAATCTTCAGAACGCCGTACTCCCTAAGGAAACTGCAGAGAAGTTTGGCGAACTCAACATTCTCTACAACGACCGCATTTGTCCGGTACAGACTTTTGCCCTCGACTTCTGCAAGAAGATATATGGTGCTCGCAATTACCAAGGCATGACTGCCGAACAGGTACTCTCTGGTTGGGTATTCTATGGCAATGTATGGGCTAACGAGCCTTTCATCAAAATCAAGGGCGGAGAGATGAAGACGGCGATGAACTTGCCAGACTATGCTTCACTGAATAGTTTCTTCAATAGAGACATGGGTGGTTACACCATCGGACAGTATGTTCAGGAATATTACAACGGACAGCAAGACAAATTCCATCAACAAGCCGCCGACATCGACGGCAAGATTCAGATTATCATGGAACTGCGCCAAGGCA
>ERZ808278.934-NODE-934-length-14645-cov-3.256820_pt1 | contig 14645 bp, 17 predicted proteins | sample MGYA00521239_ERZ808278 | MGnify/ENA primary metagenome ERZ808278 (study PRJEB31516, sample SAMN03275600) | gut metagenome | biome: mammalia-associated habitat; material: feces | host: Papio cynocephalus | place: Kenya | collected 2012-07-17 ... | reverse complement strand
ACACCTTTTGTTGCGGTGGTTGCAACTGACTGTTGCTCCGGATAAAACCACGCTGAACACTGTACGGGCCAAACCGCAACGGTCCGCTGCGCGTCCACCCAGGAAGACGCGCAAGCACAGCATTTATCTTGCGTGCGTCAGCATAGGTTATATCGCGGATGTTCCCGTTCAGCATCTCACACCAGACCTCTGCGGCAGAGATACGGTCACGGTCCACAAGTTTGATTTCTCGTCCATCAGGCATTCGTGCCGCGCCGCACCAGTAATCACGGCGTCTATCTATCGTCCATCTGCACCAGTCAACCGGGACTTGTTTTGCTGCAAACTCGGCAATCATGCCTTCGTGGACTGACGCCTCACGATGTGCTTCCTGCCTCTCAAGTGCTTCTTGTTCTACATCTCCTGATATGTACAGCGGCTCCCCGGTCTGCCAGCGAACTTTTGCTTCGGCCCACAGTTGGTCAATAACCTCGTCGGTCAGGTCGTGCCACACGGTTTTGGCGTGCGGCTGCTCGCCCACGTCCACAGGCCAAAAACGCCGGTTGCCGGTTGTGTCCTGCAGGAAATCCGTTGTGTTGGTGGAGCCGAAGAACACGCACTGCCGAGGCAGCTCCGAGACGTGACGACCATATGCTGCGCGGTAACGGTCGGCACGCAGGGATAGAAACTGCTTGATGCGGGCGACGTCGGTCTTACGGAAGGCATCAAGCTCCGACACTTCCACCAGCCATACACCCTGAAGCAGTTCCGACGCGTCTTTACCCTCAAAAGTGCGAATGCTGTCGTTGAACCAACCGCGGGACATTTTATCCAGCAGGGTGCTTTTACCGATGCCCTGCGGACCGGCAAGGATAACCATGTTATCATACTTACAGCCCGGAGTCATGACACGAGTGACTGCAGCAGTGAAGCTTTTGCGGCATACGGCGCGATTGTATGCGGTGTCTTCGGCTCCGAGATAGTCAATGAACAGCGTGTCCAACCGTGGAATTCCGTCCCACGTCAGACTGTCAATATAGTCCCGGACTTCATTGAATGCGTGCTGTGACGCGTGAATATCAAGGGCACTGTCAATATTGCCTCGCCCGGAGATACCCCAAAACCGCTCCATATACCAGTACAAGCCGTTGGTATCAGTGTCCGACCAAAGGCGGCGTTTACCGTCCTCTCTCCACGGCAGTGACCCGAGTACTTCGCCGCGTCCTGCAAACTGATTGAGCGCAAACTTACCTCTCAGCAGCGAGTCACCGTCAAGAATAATGAGCACGTTGTCGATAGTGTTCTTGATTTTACCGTCCTGCGTCCTCTGCAGGCTCTCTGTCCACGTGGTAGCGCCCTCAGACGCCGGAGCACTGCCGATGCCTTCAAACTCCTTCACGGCTCGTTCATGCTGTTCCCGGCTCAGCGTAGCGCATACCTGTTTGTCAGACAGTGCAAGATCTCTCATGGCGGCATATGACGGCAGCTTCGTTATAGGCGTGTCCGGTAATGCATTGTTGTCCTTATCGCCGAATTTGTGCAAGCGGACCAAATCAAACGCATTAACCAGGCGACCGCTGCATGGGTCGGTAGCGTGATGGCTGTAGAGGAATCTTCCGCCGTCGTAAATCACGGCGCCCCCGGCCGTTGAACCGCCGAGGTATGTATACCGGTCGGTGCTGCCGTCTACGGGTTCATAAATTCCATGCAGAAATGCATCTATGGCACTCAGCACATCGTACGTTCGGCAAAAAGCGCCCACGATGCCCGACTTTTCTTCGGGGGTACCTTGTTTCATGGCCAGCTTTTGGTAGCTGACAGCACCCGGAACCACCGGCCAACTTGTTACATCGCGCCAATCAGCGTAACTTTTGAGCAGTGCATTCACTGACGCGAGCGGCTTGTCCACTGCCTTATACACAAACTCACTGTCTGCACAGCAAGTCGGGAAGTAGAAAAGTCGTGAGAGTTCAAATGTCGAGGGATCCGCCATGCCTATACCCACGTGAGCGGCCACACGGCGGGCACACGGCTCATACTCATCCGGAGACATGGTTCTGTCGGTTGGTACAATGATTCGCAATCGCGGACGCTCAGGAACGTGCTTGCGTGTGCTGTAAACGCAATAGCCGCAATGCAGTACGTCCATTTTTGCGATAACAGCGTCCGTTTGCCAGCCGGGAATGTTATCAAAATCAAGCGTGATAAGATCACGTCCCGTTACATTGCCTGCCTTACGTCGCGGTGACGAAAGCTCTCCGCCAATAAACCCGCCGGCACAGTCTTTGAGCTCATCCTGCTGCAGTTTTTTTAGATGCAGGTATTCCTGCATCGTTTCGCTGCTGCGAACAGAATGCTCGAAACGCTTATATAGCTCCGATACGCTAAGTCGTGAGTTTTGCCATGTCAGCGATTTGCGACTGCCACCTATAGCGATGCAGATTGTTCGATCATACTGCATATCTCTCCTCCTGGTCTTTGATGCGGTCGGCTAACCGTATTAGCTTTTCAGCGCGGATTCTATCAACCATAGCACGATTTCCATATATGATTTTAAGCTGTTCAAGCATGATTTCCACATCAGCGATTTCCTCCGAGATTGCGCCAAGGTCACCGTTGCAGCGTAGATCCTTCGACAGTTCCTTTGTTAATTCAGCCATCTCTTCCATAGCGATTACGGCTTGTGACTGTTTCCCGTAGTGCGTTACCGCCGCACTGTACGTATCAAAGCAAAAATATACAGTGTCAGCAATAGTTGCTGTCAGCTTACTCATTTTGACGCCTCCCTTAAGCAGGCGGGGCAGACCTGCCGCCCCTCAGGAATTTCAGCGCCGCAGGAAACACAGGCATTGACGGGCGAGATCGTCTGCGCATCTGTGGCAATCTCGCCGGCACAAGCGGCATATCCGGCTAAATCCACAAAACTATCCGATTTAGTACCAACCTTAATCCTTGCAATTTTCAATAGTGCCATCATCATTGCAACGTCGACTGGCGAAAAATCAACCCCTGTGTATGCTGTCCACAGCGTGCTAATGAGCTTGAAATTGCTTTCGGGATTACCGTAATCCTCATCTCGATCTCCACTTACACACTTCATAGCACTGTTAAGCACTTCAATCCTGTTCATCCAAGCAACCTCCTTACACCATCATCATAAAGTATCATGAATCTTTTTCTTTCGGTCTTTAACTTTCTTATCAGCTTCTCCGGAGGAATCTCACATAGTACTGCATACCAATGTCCACGAAAAAATTCTAAACACCGGCGCTTCATTTCTTTCGCTGCACGTAGCTTGTTGATTTCAGCTGAGTTGAGTTCGCGAACCGAACTTTTACGTTCGAGCTGCAATTTATCAAAGTAAGCCTTGTTAAAATCGATGCACGCCTGCAGCACTATCGCATGCCGAAGAATTTCAAAGCCCTTATCTGTCATACGCAATATCACTGAAGCACACCGGTACTTTCAACTGTAGCTCTTTCAGCAGCGCCGAGGCTACTTCACGCATTTGAGGGTGTGCATTAGGTGCACAGCGTAACTGTAAAAAATGCCGCCACTCACGAATATTTGCGGTCATGATAATCTCAGTTTTAAGACTCATGGGCAAAACTGCTCTCGCTTCCTGCGGTGTGCATCCCCAGTTCAGTAAGTCGAAATATGCTTTTTCAGCCGACAGACAACTCTCCTCCCACAATTGCCAACCGTGGGTCCCACGTTTCAAGAAGCACGGCTCAATTACGGTGATTTCACCGCCGAATCGAGCACCTCTGTAATTGCAGTAGCGGGTGCTTTCCTGGCTGTACGACGCCAGTCGATGCCGCACAAGCTCATGGCTGACCCCTTTGTCGCATATAAGTCTCACGCTTATGGTATAATGTTCCAAAACGGATTCGTGTCCACGTAAGATTAACATACGCACGAAATCTTCTGCACTTCCGTCAGCGATTCTGTCCTCGGATTTATAGCAGACCCGTCCGCAGCACTCAATGTGCTTAAGAACGACCGTTTCGCTAATCGGTGTTATAATTTCGATGCTTGGCTTGATTATTTTCATCTTTCTTTGCCCTCCTATTTTTCAGTTGTCAATCGAATAAGTCGACCGGCATAATCGCAGATAGCGGTAGGGTGAAGGTTGTCCTCAATGTACGCACGCTCAAGGTTGCGCAATGTCAGGCCTTGAGGCAGATTAGATAAGACTTCATATGCCCAAACCCAACCCCAGCAATCGAGTCGGTCTTTCCGTGCATCCAGTGTGGCGGCCACACAGACAGCGATAACCGCCCTGCCATGCTTAGACAGGCAGGCATTAAAACTCTCACTGATCCTCGGTGTCGAAAGATCCGCTTTTGCCGCATCAATTCGGCGCAGCAACGCAAATTTGGCGTCCCGGCTTCCGCTACCGGCCAGTGATTTGATTTCTTTAGCCAGCGTTCGATCCAACATTAAACGTGTCCTCCAAAAAAGCGATAGCGGCGGTCAGCGCAGCAACATCTTTGGTCCAAACTGATTCATTTCCATCGTCATGCGATGATTGCATCCCGGCGCAAAAAACACGAAGACGATTCAGCTGTTCAATTACCTGTTCTATTGACATCATGTGAATAAAAACCTCTTTCATTTGTCGTTCTCTTTGTCGTGCACACCTTCAGGTCGGCGTAGCTGTTTATCTCAAACTTTTTACAAAGCACCTTCTTAATCCTTTTTGAAAAATGCTCCTACCCAACCGTCCGCGCCGAGGGGCAGGCCCTCGGCCCAAGGGATCGGAGCTGACATGATCCTGACTACCCTGTCGAGCATAGCGTCGTTGGTGTCAAATGCGGCGGTGTCGATGACCACCTCGTCGTGAATATGGAAAACTACAGGCAGCCCCGCGGCTTCAAGGCGCTCAATGGCATGTGCCAGACAGTCGCGAGCGATAGCCTGAACGACGTTCTCCACCAGCTTTCCGCCGTAGGTTTCAATGCGGCTCCACTTGCTCTTGTCATTTACACCCATATAGGTTATTGACGGATCGCCCCAGCGGTTTTCACCAACAACAGGTTCGACGTAGTAGAGCTTCCGTCCGGATGGAAGCAAAATAGTCATGCAGGTTGTACCACAGATACAGTCACACTCTCGCGCGAATGTGCAGCCGCGAACGCAGATAGAACCGCCGTTCTGGGTGACGTGAATTGCTGCATCGTTAAAGCTGGACCAAAGGCTGCGGATTTTGGGGTTTGCGCTGCGCCACTTGTCCACAATGTCTTTGATTTCCTCATCGGGCAGGTCGGCAAGCAGCTTGCCGGTGTCCATCTGCCGCATGGCAGGGACGCCGCCCTGATAACCGAGGGCCAATTCTGCGACCTTGCCACGCTGTCGGAGGGAGTATTCGGGGTTGCCTTTTTTGATCCGTTCCAGCGGGACGCCGAACATCTGAGAGGCAGACGCTTCATAGATTTTGCCATGCGTCCTGAAGACTTCAAGCCGCCACTCCTCGTCAGCCAGCCACGATATGACGCGGGCTTCAATAGCGCTGAAATCGGCGTCGATCAGGACATTGCCGGGGGCAGCCACAAACGCGGTGCGGATAAGCTGTGACAACGTATCATTCGGAGAGCCGTAGACTGTCCGCAGTGCGTCGAGCTTGCGGCCTTTGACCAGCTCACGGGCAAATTCCAGCGGCTCCGTGTAGGTGCGGGGCAGATTCTGGACCTGTACCAGACGTCCGGCCCAGCGCCCCGTCCGGTTTGCGCCGTAGAACTGAAGCAGCCCACGGACGCGCCCGTCGTCGCACACAGCGGCCTCGATGGCGTCGTATTTCTTGGTGCTGGTCTTGCCCAGTTCCTGTCGGATTTCCAACATCCGCTGAACGTGGTCGGCGTTGTCGCGGCCCAGCAATTCTTTGACCGTCTCCTTGCGGAGGGTGGTAATGTCGTCGCCGGTTTCGGCGGACAGCCAGCGTGCAAGCTGCTTTACGCTGTTGGGATTTGGCAGGTCTGAGAGCCGGACGGCCTCATCGGTGAGCTGCGCACGAATGGTTTCGCCCAGCTCCAATGCGCCTTCGCAGAAGTCCATATCGACGGCCACGCCGCGCGCATTGATAAGAAGATCCGTTTCCCACTGCTTTTGAACAAAATCCGGCACAGAGAACGCAGACAAGCGGCGTTCGATTTCCATTTCCGCCACAACGTCTTGACCGTTGTAGGTCTTGAACAGCTCCCATTTTTCAGGGTCGTGATGCGGGTAGTTTCGGGTTCTGCCGCCGTTCGCCTTCGTGGACTTGCAGGGGGCGCAGAAATAGCGGATCAGGGCCTTGCCGGTGGTCAGCTTCTGCCTGTCCTCCGGAATGCCCAGCGCCCGGCCCGTCGCATCAAGACCTGCGGGATAACCGACATATAGGCCGTGCAGCATGGTGTCACGGAACTTTGCCACATAAGCAGGGGTAAAATCGACACCGAAATGCCGAGCGATACACCCCGCCTCAAAGGCCGCATTGTAGGCCATGAGTACGCTGTCATTGCGGAAAATCAGGTCTTTGAACGCTGTGTTGAAGTAATCGCGTTCTTGTGGAACAGTCAGGTCGAGCACGCGGACAGGTCCATCGTCAACACTGTAAGCGCACAGAAGGATTTCAAACGTCGGGCTTTGAATGTACCGGAACGCACCGGCTTTTTTGATGCTGACGTCGGAATACGTTTCAAAGTCAAGATGAATGAGCATCTTTACCTCCTTTGTGTCCTTGCCGGGCAGGCAGTAATTGTGTGACTGCCCGCCCGGTGCTGCTGTTGATTACATGAGTTGACCGGTGATGGGGTTGATCTGACCGGCAGCATAGCCCTGTACGGGGGCCGCCTGAACGCCGCCAACACCGGCGAACTCAGCGGCAGTAACAACGGAGTTGCTGAGCGGTTCGCCGTCGCGGGTCTTCATCACGGCGCGCAGACCGCAGCCGACGCCGCGCTTGCCGGCAGAGTTGTAGGCATAGAAGTTGATGGACACGCGGGCATACATACCGCTGTAGATGTCCGTGGGGGCCAGTTCGCAGTTCACGTTGTCCGCACCGCAGACATAGGGCTTGTTCTTGGAAGACGCCGTAACCACCCAGCAGCCACGGCATTCCTCTCCAAAAGGCTCACCGGAGGGGCGCACACCGTCGCCGTCGTGCACGACGGATTCAATACGGGCAGGACGTACACCATTCCACTTGGAGCTGATGCCGACCTCAGCAGCGGCATTCATGGCTGCGTCAAGTTCCTGCTTGATATTCGGGTTGGACTTAGGAATCAGCAATGTAACACTGAACTTCGGGTCACCAACGCCGTTCTGCGGTGCACGTGGGGTCACGAGGTTGCAGTATGAAAGTCTGCATTCGGGGGTAAGAACTCTTTTAGGGTCATTTTGATACATGGTTTAATTCCTCCATAAAATTCATAAATTACTTAATGTCACGTGTTTTATCAAAAGTTGTCTGCTCTCCGCACTGGCAAAACACACGCTTTCGCATGCGGTGTGGTGATAACTACTCCGGTCTGCCAATCCTTGTAAAAACTAATCTGCACACTGTCGGTGCCGGTCGCTTTCATCGCGGTGATTGCCTGACGCAGCTGATGCAGGTCGAAACATACAGAGCGCATCGGACGTTCGTATTTTGGCAGAATCGCTTCAACACCCTTGAAAGGCGTGTCTTTAAGTTCCAATTCATATTTTTCGTCCCGTTCGGCAGTCAAAACGGATGTTACCCCATTTTCGTGGGAAATAGATACTATCAGCTCATTTTTCCCGGCGAGTTTCAAAACCGGAACGAGCATCTCCCCGTCGTCACTGGGTTGCTCGCACGGAACCGTAACTTCCACAATCGATGCATTGTTTAGCGCTACAGCCGTGACTCTGGAGTCGCGGCAAATCAATTGCAGCGTATCTCTGTCGAGTCCGACGTAGTAACTCCCTTTAGCCACATCTTTGCATGTCCTCATGATTGCATTAAACGCGTCTCTGGTGAGTGTAATGGTCATATTCAAACCCTCCTTCATAAATTCGACATGATATCGTCATGTGATGTTCGAGCAACAAATTGAAGCTTTTCTCTGTTCAAACGCGGGGCATCGAGTAATGAGAGAATCGTACTCAATGCCTCACAAGCGTCAAAACACATTGCTCTGTAGCCGTCAATCTCGCGTTCAAGGCGCTCATTTTCGGCACTCAGGTCGCTTTGGTCATCAGTAAGCTCCGACACATAATCTGCAAAACACCATGCAGCGTCCACCCCAACTTTTTCCCTCAGCAGACGTTCCAAGAACTCTTTAGTATCACCCAAATTGACTACAAAGCCGCCGTCGTTGAGGCATATAATTTCAGCCATTGGACACACCTTCAAACTCGGCAGCACCGGGGCAATATGCATCTCGGCAATCGCTTTCCGGCACAAGTGTGGGCTTACCCTTCGGCTTTGTGACGAAACCGGAAAGCAGCTCCGAGAAGTTCTTCTTGCCGAGCATCCTTTCCAGTTCCGAGAGAGTCTTCGGCTTGCGGTCGTAAATCAAAGCCTCGTCATACCCGGCATCAATAAGCTTTTTGACAGCGGCATCAGCATCCGTGAAAGCGCGGTTGCTGCGGCCCTCCACTAGTTTCCATCCCGGGACTTCACCGCCGTCAAGCAGCACAGCGGATGCATAAGTCTGAAGGTCCTTGTACCACTGCACAAGCCCTTCAGCGCGAATAAGCAGATCTCCGACTTCTGCAACCGACAGGCATGGGTTTTTCCCGATTTCGTTGCTGTCGTTCACGGCAGCGCAGTCCGTAAATTCCTCAAAGCCGGTGAAGAACGCGGCTCTTGCGGCACACTGAGCCTTACCTTTGCAGAACCTGCAATGCTCACCGGGACAGAAGGTTCCGGGGCCGTCGTAGGCCTCGCGTGCAATGGGCTTGATGCTCTCGCCCCATGCAAGCAGCTCATCCACGCTGAGAGTGTCCTCGCTGGCTTCCTGTGACAGGCGGGGCTGACAGATACCCATTGATACCCGTTTGATTCGGTCGCCGTAGATAGGCCCGTAGAGCCTCAGAGCGCCCAGCGCATACAGCCGCATTTGTGGGTTGTCCACAGCACTTACGGGAACGCCCTTGCCGTGCTTGTAGTCGGTAATATGCAGCGTGTCGCCGCCTATCATGATGCAGTCACAGGTCCCGAAGCCGTCAGGTATGTAGTCCGTCAGGTCAACCCTGACCTCCGTTGCAACGTGAGGCGGTGCGTCGTACTGCATGGCCTTTTCCGTGAGATACGTCACATACGCGTCGGCGGTCCGCAGCATCTCGTCAGAATACATTTCGTGTGCTTGCAGCTTCTTCAGTTCCGAATTGAATCTGCGGGTGGTTATATCTGCAAACTTTTTACGGGCATACAGCTCACAGATGGCGTGTGCCAACGTGCCTTCCTCCGCATAGGGGCTTGTCCCGTCAGGGAAGTTCTCTTCAAAGCGCGGTGCCGCCGTGCAAGCAAGCCAGCGGTGGGCACCGGAAGCACTCAGAAGGGCATGTTTCTTAGGTGTGGACATTTCTTTCACCCCTTTACAGCTGTGCACCGAGGGCCTTCAACTCATCCGCAAATGCACCGTACTGCTCTTTGGGCAGCTGAACGACTGCTCGCACGCCGTACTTGGTCAGCAAGTCAAGCAGCTGCGGCATCATGCCGTCATCAACAAGAGCAGCTCCGGCACGGCTCAAAGCGTCGAGGGTGTAAGTCTCAGCCCGGACGGCGGATGCAGTCGGGGCAGCAGTCGTCGGTGCAGCCGGCTGAGCAGGGGTGGGTGCGGCAGTGACGGTAGTTGATGCAGCCTGCGCAGGTGCCGTAGGGTTTGCTGCCGCAGCTGCCTCAACTTCCTTCACCCCATCGGTTTGGGTGCTGCACCGGTGACAGCCGGTTTCAGCCCTTTTACCGAGTGCATCCGCCAACGCGGTCAATGCTTCCGGCAAGCCCGGAAAATCAACGGTTACTCTAATTTCAAGCATTGTTTTTACCTCCGTATGCTTAGTTATCTTGGTAGTTTCGCTCTGTCAAAACCTGTTTGACATCTTTGACATCATTGATGATGGATTTTAACACCGCCCAGTATGCCGGCATACCAAACATCATGACTTCGCCGCCGTACAGTGTGCTGCCGCGTGCTGCGACCGCATAAGGGCGAATCAGGATGTACAGCACTGCCCCCAGAATCGCCGCGATTCCGTATTCAACGATTACTCGACGGACCTTTCTCTTTTGCTGCTTGTTCATCTCTGCTCCGAGGCGTCAATCCTTCGCCATGGCATCTTTTTGCCTGTGACACCGTTCCGCCGCAAGAATAAGCTTCGCGGCCGCTTCTTTGATTGCCGCATACCGCTTTTCTTTTTCCTCATCCGTGAGCAGCGGCCGAATCACGTGAAAGATGTACTTGGGTGTAACCCCGTCTTCGTGGTATACGACGGAGTCCGTTTCATAGTACCCCAACACTCCTTCTTCTTGCTTTTTGCTGCCTGCAACATATTCTTTCATACCGATCCTCCTTCCACTTAATTCACATTTAATGCTTATTCGCGTGTATCCGCCATAATTCGTGCTGCGTTACATCTCCGCCAATGCCCGCTCCATCGCATAGACGATGTATGCGGCGCATCCGCCTACCGGGAACGACTGTCCTCTGGTGTATCTGTCAACGTACGTCAGGTCAAGCCCTGTGATTTTTCCGATTTGTGCAGGGCTCAGGCCCCTTTCCTGTGCTTCCCGTATCAAGCGGACGGCGTGTGCGGATTCGTCCGCAGGGCCTTTGTCCGCAATGCGGGGCGGCTCAAACCCTCCGGCAGTCAGGTAGTGCAGCACATACGGCAGACGCTCGTTGCGGCAGGTGGAAACAATTGCTGAGGCTCTGAGGTAGTCATCTGCATTCAGCACACGCCTGGGAACGGCGGGCTCAATGGGAGCGAGCGAATAGCTTCCGGTCTTCCTGAGGGTGGGCAGCACTTCCGCCGTGACCCAACGCTTAAAGCGCTTCGCCGTTGGGAGCTTGCTTGAGAGGATGAGGCTGTAGAGGCCTGATTCGTTGATGATACGGGTTTTCTGCATTCTTCCGATGGGGTCGCGAATCGCGACATCATCTATATCCTCGTTATCCACATGCTTTGCGATGGCATCTCTGGAGTTGCTATAACCCAAAGCTGTTGCCACGTCCTTACCGACGAACCAAGGCTCGCCATCAATTGTTACTGTGCGAAGTTCGCCAAACTCCGAGTTGTTAAATACTTGCAGTTCATTCATTTCTTTTTTCCTCCGTTTTTTTTCCGCCGGGGGTGAACGAATCGTTCACCCCTTCACATGTTTCTATTGAATCGTGGATTATTCTTTGGGAGCAGCATTCAGTAATTGTGCGATCTGCTCGGCTTCGACTCGGCTTTGCGGGTTAAGTTTTCGCCCAAGCAGGCTTTCAATCGCAGCAAAAAGCTGCTCATCCGGGGTTTCGCGGTTGCCGCTGTGGTCAACCTCTTTGCGATCCCGCAGCCTGTATACACCGTAAAGACGTTCTCCGCTAATGTAGTTACATGTCACTTCCCATTCGCTCTTCATTTCAATCTGCCTTCTTTCTTTAAATAGTCATAGCAAATGTTCTTTCCGTACGTGGTGGTTCGCTCAAAGTCTGCCAGTGCGTCTGTCGGAACTCGGTAACATCGACCACCCACCGTGACTGCACGAAGCTTGCCGAGTCGAATCCATTCCCAGACCGTGCGTTTAGACACGCCGTATCTCTCTGCGACTTGCGCCGCAGTGTACATCTTTTCCATAAAAGCGTTTTCCCTCCTCTCATTTTTGTTTTTCGCCTCTTGCGTTTTGTTGCGTTCTGTACTATAATGTTGTTGCAGAATCTTAATAGTGCGACTACGGTAATCTCCGGTTTACCGTGTACCGTTGCGCTTTTCTGTCTCAATCCGATCCATCGTGCTAATTATCGTTTTCATCGATGTAATACTGACTTTTTTATGTCTGAGTATGCGTGTCAGATACGACTGTGAAAACCCACACGCTGCCGCAAACTCCTTACACGTCATTTGTGCGGCTCGGATGCGACTGTAGATATCCAACGTCCAATCCTTTTGACTGGTCATAACGTCTATAACGCTCCCTTTCAACTAAAAATTTAGGGGTTGAATTTGTTGAACCTCTGTGTTATTATACAGGTGTTGACAGTGTGACAATAGACACCTAGTTCAATCAATCGCACCCTGTATACCTGATTATAGTGCGATAGATTGAACTTGTCAACCCCATTTTAAAAATATATTACTGTTAATGGAGGCTATCGATGTTTTGGGAACGTTTTATCGCACTTTGCGATGCTAACAGCATCAAACCGACCCCTGCTGGATTACAAATGGGATTTAGTAAGGGTACTATTTCGAATTGGAAGAAAAAATATTTAGATGGTATTGATGTGATGCCAGACAGTGACACGGTCAAAACTATAGCTGATTACTTTGACGTGTCGACAGATTATGTTCTCGGTCTGACAGATGATCCCACGGACTATGATAAGTATGACACGTCAGGGTTTAATCAGCCCGTATGGCAGCATATTCTTGAGTCTAACGATTATAATATGCAATTAGCGGTACAGGCGTATCAAGCATACGAGGCCGCCTGTGCCGAAGACGCCGCAAAAGACTTCGCAAACCTCGAAGCATACCGCCCGGACAGGTCCGTCACAACAATTAAAGTCTACGGCACCATTCCGGCCGGCGTTCCGGTCGAGGCGATTGAGGATGTTGTGGACACTGAAGAAATCCCGACTGCTTGGCTTCAGGGCGATCGCGAATACTTTGCGCTGCGCATAAAAGGTGACAGTATGTATCCTCAGTATCTTGAAGGTGACATCGTTATTTTTCGCAAAACGTCCACATGCGAGACGGGTGATGACTGCGTTGTTTATGTTAACGGCAACGATGCGACCTTTAAACGCGTAAAAAGGCTTGATGACGGAACAATAATTCTCCAGCCGCTTAACGCAAACTATGCGCCTTACACACTTTCCGCTCAGCAGGTCCGAGAGTTGCCTGTTACCATCGGCGGTGTGGCTGTTGAGCTGCGCCGCAAGTTTACAAGGTGAAGCTATGTACCAACTCCCCAATTTGCAATCCTCGCAGGTGCTGATATACCTGCGCAAATCCAGAGCGGACGACCCAAGTTTGTCCGTTGAGGAGGTGCTGTCCAAGCATGAGCAGATGCTGAATGATTGGGCTGCACGCAGCTTGCCGGAGCCAAGCTCTATTCCCGAAGAAAACCGGTACCGTGAGGTTGTATCCGGTGAAACGATAGATTCACGTCCCAAAATGCAGGAGCTGCTGCGCCGAATCGAGTCCCCGTCCATCCGCGCAGTTCTGGTGGTGGAACCGCAGCGTTTGAGCCGCGGCGACCTCGAAGACATAGGCAGAATCGTCAAAATACTGCGATACACAAACACGCTCGTTATCACGCTGCAGTACTCATATGACATGCATGATGCTCACGACAGAGACTCGTTCGAACGTGAGCTTAAGCGGGGAAACGAATTCCTCGAGTACCAAAAACGCATTATGAACAACGGCAAGGTTTTGTCGGTCAAAAACGGCAATTATATCGGGAACGTCCCGCCGTACGGATACAAGAAGGTCCGCATAAAGGACGGCAAACGTTACGCATATACACTGGAACCCGACCCAATAGAAGCGCCAATACTGAAAGCCATTTTTACCTGGTATGCCGACGGCATCGGAACAACACATATCTGCGATAAATTAGAAGAAATGGGCGTAAAACCACGGAAGGCGAAGGCGTGGAGTCCTTACTCGATTGCCGGTTTTTTCAACAATCAACACTATATCGGCAAGGTTATTTGGGCACACCGCGCAACTGTACGCACCATCGAGAACGGTGACGTCGTTGTTCGACGGCCGAGAGCTGATGACTATATGGTGTTTGACGGGAAGCATGAGCCCTTAATCGATATGGAGCTCTGGAACCGTGTGCAGGCAATCAAGTCACTGTATCCGCCGGTGAAAAAAGGACGTGAAGTTAAAAGCCCTTATGCCGGGATGATGTACTGCAAAAAATGCGGTCGTGCCATTAAGCGTCAAACGTACACAACCGGTGAAGTACGCTACGTGTGCATTAATCAGCGAGCATGTAAAACCGCGTCCTGCACAGATATTGAGATGAGGGATGCCGTTGCAAAGCTACTTTCGGACAGCCTCGAAGCGTTTGAGGTCCAGCTGGAGCAGATGGAGGAGAAAAATAAGGCAGCCGCCATGCGTCAGGACATCCTGAGCAGCCTAAAACAGCGTCTGGAAGACCTATATGCACTGGAAGCCGCCCAGTGGAATGAAAAGGCCAAGGGAGCCATGCCAGACCGTGTATTTGAGCGTTTGAATGCGGAAGTGGTCAGTGAGATTGAGTCAATTCAAAAAAGCATTGCTGAGTCAGAGGCAAACCCGCCCGAACCCTGTGATATTGCCGAGCGCATCGTTGCATTCCAAACCGCCCTGGATCTTCTTATGGACGATACGGCACCTGCAAAAGAAAAGAATGCGCTGCTGAAAATGTGCTTCAGCCGGATATGGTACAGCCGCAAGCAGAAGGATGCCGAATACGGAAGACGCTGGGGTCAATCGCATCCCATATCACTGTTGGCGGA
>ERZ808278.933-NODE-933-length-14687-cov-4.089598_pt1 | contig 14687 bp, 12 predicted proteins | sample MGYA00521239_ERZ808278 | MGnify/ENA primary metagenome ERZ808278 (study PRJEB31516, sample SAMN03275600) | gut metagenome | biome: mammalia-associated habitat; material: feces | host: Papio cynocephalus | place: Kenya | collected 2012-07-17 ... | reverse complement strand
TCGCCGGAATTTGCGGTAAAATCCAATACGTCAAAGAACGCTTCGCCGGCAGCAGTTTAAGTCCGCTGCCAGGACTATGTCTGTTATTCCGCTCCTTTTTTTTCCGCCTTATGTGTGTGTCCACGTCCTCAATAGGATACGAGTACACACAAAAAAGCGGTAAAATCCGTTTATTGGATTTTACCGCTTAAAGGAACTATATTGCAATTCGTTAGTTTACATCTTTCAAATCCGTTATCATAAAACGTGTTCTCAAGGTGAAATCTTTATCCCTACCCTCTGAACGCTTTTCTTCTTCCTCGTCTGCAAAAATCATCTTGAAATTGTTTCGGGCATAATACGCCAGAACAGCAGGTTTGTTGATGGCATCTACAATCATATAACGCGCCGAAATGCGCTTGGTAAGATGCCTGACCAACAATTTGATTTGGTCCATCAACTCGTCGCCTATATGAAACGCCTTGTACTCATCAAAAACGGCTAATTGCGCCAATAGAACAGCAGGGTATGTCTCCCTTTGTTTGACATGCGGCACCTTCCGATTTAACTTGTTGCGCACCGACTTGGGCATTTCATCCATCTCAACACTTGCACACGTCAGGCAGAAAGCAGAAACCAAATGGTTGTTCGCTTTATCAATAAAGCCATAAGACACCCCCATCAATTCAGCAGCGTAATCAACAGATTCCTCCTTGAAGAAAGCCTCAATCTCCGGTTCAACACTGCAACGAAAATCGCCCACTGTCTCAAGAATATCCCTCGTCAGTGGCACCAGTATGCAATGCTCTTCGACAAAACTCATTGCCAATATTCTGCGCTACGCTGCATAATCTTATTGAAACTCGCATGGGCTCGGCTGTAGTCCTTTTCCTCATGAAAAGAACCATCAGTCATCATACGGTGCAACCGCTCTGCTGCAGCACCTTTCAATGCCGGTATCGGTCTTGGTTTGTACATAGTTGTAAAAATTATATGCTCTACTTTGTGCCCACAAAGGTACAGTTTTGCCATGATATACACAAGTTTTCCAACAAAAATCATGCCTAATGCATGGTTTTCGCTGGAATTGCGGTAAAATCCAATACGTCAAAGAACGCTTCGCCGGCAGCAGTTAAAGTCCGCTGTCAGGACTATAATTTATCTATTGCTTTTAACAATTCCACTCAAAGATTTCCAAGGCACTTGTCGCAACAGGACAAGTATCCATGCGACCGTAAAGACAATATGCGGAGGCAACACAACAGCATGCGGAAGCAATGCCATGACAACAACCCACACCAACATAACCGCAGTATAAGGCAATGCCCAATATCTCCGCCAATACCAGAAGACAGCGGGCAAGGGATTGAAGACCACAATAAGCCAATTCCAATCAGTGCAACAGAGGTTGGATATGAATATCAGGTAAGTCATGAACACTCCGATTGCCGTGACGACAATGAGTTCAATCACATCTATCACTTTTGCCACAATGGCAAGCCGGCTACGCCCCGTCCGTCCTAATACGACAGCCAAAACAGACAACAGCAGGAAGAAGAGACTCGCTGCCAATGGTGTTGCCAACGTACGGTTTTCCACCGGCGGTTGAGGTTTCGCACACGAGGTTACGATGGAATCACCCGTCAGCAGCGGACGCCCATTGACCATGGCTGTTTTCCAGACATCAACCACATCCTGCGGGATAATCAGTCTTTGCTCTGCAGGGACATTTTTATCGACTTCGGTTCCTGCCAAGAAACAGATAAACATTTGTGTCCACGGGTAGTCCTGCGTATTGTCGCGCACCAATTCGCGGACCGTTTTTCGGAACCGCTCAGGCCATGGGTATGCATAGGTGATGGTGTCGGGCGACAATGCCTCGTGCATGATATTGACCACCGTCAATGCACAGCAACGGTGGTAATAATCATAGGGTATTCCCTGCCAATCAACCACATACGTATCCAGCACCTGCCAAAGACGCTGTTTCTGCTTAGGGGTCAGGTTTAACTCCCACTCTGTGACACGGCGATTGTCCTGCGCATACCACGACAAGTATTCATCCGGGACTATGGCAAGCATTCCCATCTTCAGTTTCCCCACAACGAAACGGAGCACCTGGTCGGGCGAGTTCTCGCCCTCGGCAGAGAAATAATAGTCCAACCCAAATGCAGGACAGACCACGTGATATGCCGCATGCCCCAATATAGTATATAGGTACGTGCCCGGCGATGCTATTGCCACATAGGCACGTACGAAGTCGTCGGCTTGCCGATTGACATGGTCGTGGAAGACGGTATCGACATACTGCCCGTCGGCATCGTAAATCTGCGCTACGGCACGGTCAAGGTTGCCGAAGGTAAGAACCATCAGCAGCAGAAAGATGTATGTCGTATGTCGCCGTACCATATATGCTTGCACGTATTTTGCCAATACATTGTCGTCACCGCTCTCCTCCATCCCTCACAGAGATGCACAAAAAAGCGGTAAAATCCGTTTATTGGATTTTACCGCTTGATGAGAAAAATTGAGACTTACTTGCGTTCTGCCAAATCAATAATGACCATAGGCAGCAACGACAATCACCTCCACTACATCTTCATATATCCGATGCACCAGCCGATGTTCGGCTGTTATTCTGCGAGACCATATTTCTTCCTTGTAATGACGAAGTTGCTCTACCTGCCCAGTCCCTGTTCGAGGATGCTCTTTCAACTCATCCAACAACTTCGCCAACTTCTTAATCGCAGCAGGTGCATGCCTTTGCAAAAGAACAATATCCTTCTGTGCCTCACTATTCAAAATAACCTTGTACATTCTATTTCAAAGTCAGCACTCGTTTTAAGAATTGTTCTCCTGTCTCATTCTGCCCCATAGACACAGAAGTCTCCTTGCTCGTATTCGCCAAAGAGGCATCTATTTTGGCATGGAACTCTTCTTTTGACATTTTCACCTTGGGGACGCTTTTCACACTGACACTCCGCACGCCTTTCATCTGCTTCAAGAGAGTCTTTATGTAACTTAACGTATGAATATCATCCAAGGTGACATCCAATTGGACCGATGGATATTGCATTGCCCCCATCGCCTGTGCGGCATTGGCAACAACAGATTCACTACTTGACTTAGTTATCATATCTATCTCCTTTCTATAATCGTTTTTGTTTGTGCTGCAGGTACGGAAACCATCTATATTCAGCCTATGGCTTTTTGGTGTGCAATTCTGACAAAAATCGTGCCGACTATCGCATGGCAAAGGATTAGTCTTCTGATATGAGCGACACGAACTCCTCAATACGCATGGCAATGACTTTGGGCCACGAAATAGTCTTAAGCACACTAAAATGAGCATCGTTTGTCACGATAAGTTCGGCATTGCATGCTATTGCGCAATCCACGAACTTATTGTCATCCTTGTCTTCGGTCAATAACTCAAAATGGTAGTAACTATCCATAAAACAAGTAGTAGAAAGGCGTGCTATCGCCTCCACTACATTGTGAGCGACTTCGGGAGAAGCCTTTGAGGCGATGACTTCTTCGTACTCCTCCAAGATGTCGGTACTGACACAAAGACTTATCTTGCAGGCAAACACATCCACCCATATCTTATGGTATGGGCTTCGCGAGGGAAGAGCCTGAAGCAGACAATTGGTGTCAAGAACGATGTGACGCATGGCGATAAGGTGTACGCATGTGTTCCTTGCCCCAATCTTCGATGGTCTGCTCGTTGATTCGTCCTTCAGACCACATAGCATCCACTGCTGTCTGAGCCTTTTGAGCAAAGTAGCGAGCAATCATATCACGGAACTCCGTGTATTCCGCTTCCGTGTTTATCCCTTTGACAGCACTCAAGATGTCTAACTGAGCCATTTGCATATAAGACATATATCCTCCTTTCTGCGATATTATGGTGACTTTACGGTTGCAAAGTTACGTTATTATGCTGATATACACAAGTATTCTGACAAAAATCGTGCCTTAATCAACCATCAAAGGGAGGCTATCCGGATTGCTCCGTGTGTCCCAAACAAATGCAATATAGCAAGTATCATTCAGCACAAAGTACATAATCTTCCATGATTTACGGACCACCAAGTATCTGAACTCATACTCAAGTCCAGTCAAGACAGGCTCTACGCCCCCGACTTCGGGATATGTCTCCAACACATCGGGAGCAGACAGCAAATCATTCAACAAGTCGTACGCTACCTGGGGCGACACATACTCGTAATAATAATCGTAGATAGTGTGGATATTCTCCAACGCCTTGGGTTGCCAAATCACTTTACCCATTGCGCTGCTATCTGCTTAGCTTCTGCATGAGAGACCCCAAGCCCCTGCTTGGCATGGTCAATAGCCTGTGTACCCAATGCACGAGCCTCTGCTTCAGAATAACGACAAGGCTCCTCGGTTCGCATCGTATGGATAAAATGCAAAACACGAGTCATCTTCTCCTCGCTCATTATCATCGGTCCCATAGCATTGATGAACCTCTCACTGGCTATTACTTGAACTGTACTCATAATCGTATAGTCTTGGTTTGCGGTTGCAAAGTTACGCTATTATGCTGATATACACAAGTTTTCTGACAAAAATCGTGCCGATTGCACGACTTTGTCAGAAAGTTGCGGTAAAATCCAATACGTCAAAGAACGCTTGCGCTCGGCAATCAGAGTGCACAGGGTGACTTCCAAAGAGTCGCTGAAACACTTGATACCTTCCGCTGTTTCCGATGCAATCTTCCGTTCGTCAGATTGCATCGGAAACATCAAGTTTCAGAATTTTGTCATATCTTCTGTACTTTCGATGCCATAAGCGGCAGAAAGAACAAAGAGCCAAACAGTATATCACCCTTATGGCTCCACCGGATAATACGGTGGAACTAAATTCGAGCCAACCAATATATTAGCACTTATCTCCCATCGGCACTCTTGCGTGCAGGGTACAAGATATTGTTTACGTTTCATATTTCAATTATTGTATTTGTTGTCCAAAGATTGAATAGATATTTCCGTCGCGTATGATATAGACCTGACCGCCGACAAGCACTTTGCGGATGTTGCCAGAGTTAGTCTCCACCATACCACCATCTGTGGTGATTTGCGGTGCTTTGTGTACAAGCAACAGTCCGTAGTGGCGAGTAGTGCCCGCCTGCAATGTCGCCGTGTAGGTTCTCGTAGAAAGGTCTTTGACAGGCATACCATCGTAGGTAAGAAGCAACTCCTTATCATTCGGGACAGATGTGACGGTAGATAGTTCGTAGTTACCTGCTTTCGGTGCGTAGATGCCCAACGGGAAGGCAGCCTTGCTGTCGCTATCCAATTCCGTGGCATTGACGGACAGTTTGGCATCGTAGCGTTCAATCCAAAGTTGTGCCACACCGCGTGCCACACTGATTTTAGCCAAGTCCTGACCTATTACATACGTATCGTCCTTCTCATCCATTGCAGAGATATAGAGACGGTCGGTGTACTCAGCATTCGCGGGTGCGATACGCAGTTCGTACTCAATGGTCTCTTCAGAAGCCGTTGCCCGACGCGGAGCCAAGAACTTATTGGTCTTGTCTGCCACCAATGTCTTGGTCTCTTTCACTTGAACAAAGAGCGGTTGTCCTACAGCCAATTCTTCGTCAGCAAGGTTGAAAGTTATGTAACTATCCCCAGCCGTGCCATCTGCACCCGGTCTGCCAGGATTGTATTTCTGACCTTTCGCTTTGCCTGCCTCTGTATCTACTACTATCACGTCGGAGGCTAAAATGGCATCGTAAGTGGTCGGATTGGCTATACCATTCCAACCTGCATTTTTGGAATCGGAAGAACTATATGCTGTCACAGGGATGGTGGTGTTCACGATAGGTGCCAGCGTGGTGTTGGGAACCTTGGTGAAACGCACTGTCTGCGCATCAGCAGTGAGGTAAATCATATACAGATGTCCGGGTTCAAGCGTGGCACCTGCAGGCACATTGTTCCAACAACCCATTACGGGGTCTGCCTTTCCTGCGGCACGCTGTGCGCCGTTGTACTCCAAGATAAGACAATTCTTGTCTATTGCCAGGGGCTTTCCATTGACAGAAATGCCGCCATTGGTATTCACACGCCATGGCAGACCGAAAGCATACCATGTGTTGGCTGCAAAGTCGAGCGACAAGTCGAAATGTGCCGAGCCTCGTACGATGAGTTGGTCCGCGTTCTTGAGTTGACCAGATACTTTTCCATTGGATGTGATGACGAGGTCCATTACCTCTTTGTCGGACAAGTCAGCCACATCGATTGTTTTATCTACACCCACCTCCAAATTGGAAAGTTCTTTACCCTTGGTTTTAACGACAGCCGTGAGGGTGATATCACCAGTGACTGGAATCTCACCGAGGTTGGCACCTCCTGTCCGTTCTTCCCAACGAACAAACTCGTATCCATCAGCCACATTTGCAGCAATAGTAACCATATCCCCATAATTGTAGATACCAGCGCCTGTGAAAGTGCAGACAGCATCATTGTTCGAGCGGAGAGTGACGGTGTACTTGTTGAGCGTTGCAGGGAATGTTGCTTTGTAGTTAACATTGCCACGCACTGCTTCAATCTGCGGTTCCCAAACCAAAGTGTAGGTATATTGCGCAGTGTTTGCCTTGGTCGGGGGGGTGGAGCAGACGGGGATTGCACCATACGGGTATCCGTTGGACTCTATTTTTTCACCTTTCTCGTCTTGGAATTCGATTTGGTAAGTTCTTGCGACTTCCTTATAGACTGCGGTGTAGGTAATAGCCTCGTCAACGGGATGGATGGCAGGAGACCAATGGTCAAAGACGTAGGTGAACTCTTTGTTGCCATCTGCCTCTGCTTTTTTCGCCTTGCCTGTAGGAGTGGAACCCTTGTACTCAGGCGTTTCACCGACTTTCACAATCAATGGCTCTTCCAACAACGGCGTACCATCGTAGTCCACGAAGCGCACCTCGTACTCGGTGGGTTTCTCTTCGAGCCATTGGGCGGTGTAGGTGGCATCGCCTGTGACGGCTGCGATAGCAGGGGACCACTGCAGGTAGTGACCAATCTTGGTAGGCACATTCTCGCAGACAGGCACCTCGTTGTGTGTGAGGAACTGACGCTCTATGACGGTGCCGCCTTCGTTGCAGAAAGTGATGGTGTATTTGCGAGGCTTTCTGTGGTAGGTAGCGGTGTAGGTGACATTGGATGTCACCTTGCCGAGAGCAGGTGTCCAGCCCGTGAAATCGTAGGTGTAATCAATGTCCGCATCGCGTGTGGGGTTGGTACCAAGGAACTCTGCCATAGTGCCGTAAGGAACGGAATAAGATTTCACGAGTTCCTCTTTTTCACCTGCATCCAAAGCCGTTGTCTGAATAGTGTCGCCATTCCAGTTTTTCCATGTGATGAAATAACGTTTCTCTTGCCACTCTCCAGACTCATTATTCCACTCGTAGTAGGTGTCGTTGTCCGGATGGATGCAGTGGTAGAGGTTGTCCTTTTTCTCCACTTCCCACCATTGGCAGTCGTCCATTAGTATGAACAAACGTCCTGCACCGGCTGCATCACTATAAGTATGGTCGGTATTACCAACTATATTAACTATCTTATCTTGCTCATCTTTTTCAACTTGAGCAGCAACTATTTTCACATATTCTTGTGGTTTCGCATAGAAGTCGGTACCATCGGTCATAAAACACGAGGCATTTCCTTCTGCATCTTCATTTCCTGCCACTTTCCATATAGACCACTTGTTGTTGCTATAGCAATAGGCTTCGCCTGCTGCGGCAAAGTGCGTCTCATCTGTATAGGTCTTAGTATAACTACCATCACCGTTCTTTAAGTATGCAGGATAGAAAGTTAAGGATTTATAGTCGCTTTCTCCCTCTACATTATTCACCTGTGGTGCACCTGCTTTGTCGGTACTATTGTTAAAAATAAAGGTGCCAGCATCCTCATTGGAAGAGATGATATCTGCTCCTCCTGCTGAAGTATATACATATCCGTCCGCGGTATTGAATGTACCATGCACATTGATTTTAGCAGGATTCGGTTTCTTATTTTCCTTGCGTATATCAGGACGACCACCCAAACTCGGGGCATAGCGTACAATCTTGGTATAACACTTTTCTGTACTATATTCATTATTGTCAACATCATACTCATTCTGGTAAGCATAAGGTCTCCAGTCGATGGAATCATAGACATAGAGTGCACCAGAGTGATATACATGGTCTGCTTCATTCGCATCCTTAGCCGCCCGATCTTCCGGATTCATTGTTATAGTTACAGTGGACTCCTTATCCACTTCCACTTCCGAACCCGGTATAAGACTGGTGTTCTGCGTAAAGTCCATAGAACCACTCAGCAAATGTATCTTCATATTGGACGTGATAGGCAGGTCAAAGCTAGCCGAATTTAAGATAATGGGGAAAGTTGAACCATTTAATGACAATGTACCAAGGTCAATCACCATAGAGCCAATATGTGCACCAGAATTAACTTCGTAGTTTTGAATATCCTGCTTGGTGATATATGACTTCCTCACCCATGTATTATCAGCATCTGCATTATTGTTCATAAGGAAGATTGCCTTATCTGATTTCGATTCTTCCTCACGAGATACACCTATTATTTTGATGTCATTCGCTGCCATAGAAACACCAGTAGGGATAAGCCCCTTCACTCCATCAGAAACGGCTGCCACAGTAGTAAGTATAGCACCCGGGTGATACTTAACGAGCGACTCTATGTTCTGAATAAAATACTGGCTGACAGGGAATATTTTTTTATCTCCATCATTTCCAATCATACCTGCGATACGAGCAGAGGTCAGTGCTCCTTTCCAATCGCCCATTTGGAAGAACTCATGCACCGTAGCCCCGCGACGTGCATCAGTTTCGCCAGCCCCTGTCATAAAGCCCCAAGCACGCAGTTGCGAACCGCTCTGCAAGGTCATGTGACTACCTTCTTCCATCACGAGGTGCCCATAAGGTCCTACAGGTTGTCCTGTATAAGCCTCGTCACTTGAATATTGTTTACTGGTCATCTCTATAGTACCAAACACATCCATATTCACCCCTTTTACAAATGTGAGACGACGATATTCTGTCGGCTTATTATTACTATAATGGTTGTTCTTTTTGTCTAGCTCTGATTGATTAGAATGGAAGACAATCTTTGGAGCCACCTCATTGACCATATTCTCTTGCGAGTCACTCATCGGCACTACGATGGTTGCCTTGGCAGGCAAGGTGTAGTAGCCTGCGGGGAGGGTATAGTTGTTGGTCATGAAGATGATGACCTCTTTGTCCTTATTGTTGTTGGCATACGCGAGCGCATCCTCAAGGGTGGCATAACCGGTTTCGCCGATGCGGCAAACACCTACGCCATTATTCATGGCAGCATCCTGTGTACCAAGGAAATAACGATAGCCCTCGTTGAACTCTACGCCTGTGGTCAGGCGCAATTCTGTCTTGCCATCCGTAGGCACACCATAATTCTTGTTGTCTTTGAAATAGCCCGCAGTGAAATCAATATCTCCCTCGAGGGGACCATCGAACTTACCACAATTGATTTTCACGGTTCCACCATCAGCCTTTACAGAGACTTTGCCACTAATAACCGCGAGTTTCTCGATGGTTGTAGTGCCGCCTTGAGCCCACACGCCATTGGAGGTTCCAGAGATAGTACCCCGTTTGATGTTTGCCGTTCCGGCTGTTATGATGACAGTACTCTTGAAAGTTCCCCCCTGCACCGTCAGTGTGCCAGAAGATGTGATGCCGTTTTGCATCAGCCCTTCGGTGGATATGAATGTGCCTTGGTTATCAATTTGCTGGTTGACAGTAGCACCATTCTGTTCTACGACAGCCCCTTCGCTGACAGTGAGTGCCGAGAGGATTCCGCCATTAAGGATAAGTTTGCCACCATTGACGGTTACTTTCCATGCATTGCCGCCGAACTTACTGTATGCCAATGTGAGCGTGCCGCCAGAAAGAGTGATACCATTCACTTCGTTACCATTAAGGTCAAGGGTAAAACTCTTGTTTTCCAGAGACAGATGATCGCAATCCTTTTGGAGTTGGATAATCGGGTCTTTGCAGTCACTTATTTTGCCCAAGACGTCTGACAAGTTGCCACTCTCTTTTTGCGTTTTGCCGTCATAGAGAACAGCCTCGGGGCGGTTTGCGTCTAACACGGTGACTGCTACGGGTATATTAAGTACGGAAGGGTTCTTTCCCGCCATGCTGACCGTCAGCGTGGACTTGTATGTGCCGGGAGTCATATTCTCTTGCACCTTGAAAGTAACCTTAAATGAGCCCCTAACCTTATTTGTCTGCGAGCCATACGTTAACTCCCAATTATCCTTTACTTTTATATCCGGTATTGTCCAGTATTTAGTGTTATCCGTGATTTCCAGTGGCTTGAAATCATTTTCCATATCCAGCGAGTCAATATCACCCTCTATATCCATAGAGATGTTGATTTTAGCCGTGCTACCTGCTGTGTTTTCCACCGTTGTGTAGGGAGCACTCGGGTTGGAAAGCAGATACTTGTTGAACACCGCATACACGTTTCGTGTATTCGTCTTAGCAGCAGTTAGACCTTTTGTTAATTTCTCTTGCGGTATTTGCGACATATTGCCATTGGGAATAGCCACGACATTTTCACCTTTGGAATCAGGAAGGACTTTGAAAGTAACACATCCGTTCTCCTCAGCCTTTTTAGCCACAAGCGAACTACTGACATTCCACCCTGCGAAATACGAACCGGCATCCGCTTGCACTTCCGCCTTATAGTAGGCATAAGAGGTCATATACATCTGAGCGTTTTCATCAATCGGAAATTCAGTTTCAATTCCTTCCGCAGCCGAAACAGTACCTCCAAGCATTATGACAGAACGAGCGTAATCGGATGGATTATTCTTATTGCCCAAGTTATTCCAAATACTACCACTCATTGTTTTTCCCATTATATCCACCAATGTCAGTTTTACATTACCTTCACCAGTGGATTCGGGTGCCGCCTGCGCCGTCAAGGCAACAAGATACGCATTCGTTGCAGCATCATCCGCCCATGTGCTATTGACACACAGGAAGAGGACAGCCAACGGAATGAGACGTTTCAATACGTTTATTTTCATTGCTACTTAATTTTAGTTATTTCTATTCATTTAACAATCAACCATACGGAAAAAGCGCAAGACTACTTTGTATAGTCCGGCACACGGAGAATCCAAGAAACTTCAGAAAGAGAGAATTGACATCAACGACAACACACCTCGCGTATTATGACACCTTATATATAATAGTGTGCCACGCGAAATTGTATGAAAAGACCCGCGAGAGACTCGCGACAGACCCGCGATACAGTCCCTACGCGCGCGTACCATGATATATATACGGAATCTATACGGAAAAAGCACGCGCGGAGTTGCCCCCGCGAGCCATCTATCGTTGCTTGTTTCTAATGCTACAGAAATTTACCAGATTCCAGAATGCCTTAAAAAACAAAGCGTTTAGACGCTTTCATCACTATGTAATACCCCACCCTTACGCACACCACACGACCACCGCCAGCGATTGTTCCCACATAGGAACTATGCATAAAAAGCAGAATACGGTGCAAAGATACTACATTTTTTGTAAGTGGCAAAATAAAACTGCGATTTTTCTTAAAAATAACGTAAAGACAGGAGTAGTATAATCCATTAAAAACCACGCATACGCCCCATTGATTCTCCGTTAATTGCCATTAATCAACCGTTAATACTATGACTGAACATTATTTACCACAAATTAACCATGAATTTTCCCATGAATTAACCATAAACTAACCATTCCGCCATGATACACAGTTAGAATCCTAAACAATTCAAACTTATGCAAGGAGACGAAGACAGTATCAGATGAAGTGCCCCGTAATGCTTTTGGGATTGCGGCGTATCTCGTCCACGGTGCCGGTGGCGACAACCTGCCCGCCATCGCGTCCGCCTTCGGGACCCATGTCGATGATATAGTCGCAGGCACGGATGACATCGGGGTTATGCTCGATGATAATCACCGTATTGCCCTTGTCCACAAGGCGGTGCAACACGCCCAGCAGCACACGGATATCCTCGAAGTGCAAGCCGGTTGTCGGCTCGTCTAATATATATAAGGTGTCACCCGTACCGGGACGTGCCAGTTCGGTAGCCAGTTTCACGCGCTGGCTCTCGCCGCCCGACAGCGTAGTAGAGGACTGACCCAATTTGATATACCCCAAACCGACATCCTGCAAGGTCTTGATTTTCTTCAGTATATAAGGCTGGTTGGCAAAGAACTCCACCGCCTGGTTGATGGTCATATCCAGCACTTCGGCTATTGACTTGCCGCGGAAACGCGCCTCGAGTGTCTCGCGGTTGTAGCGTTGTCCGCCGCACACCTCACACGGCACATACACATCGGGCAGGAAGTGCATCTGAATGGTCTTGTAGCCGTTGCCTGCGCATGCCTCGCACCTGCCGCCCGCGTTGTTGAACGAGAAACGACCTGCCTTCCACCCGCGTATCTGCGATTCGGGCAGTTGGGCAAAGAGGTTACGGATGTCCGTAAAGACCCCCGTGTAGGTAGCGGGGTTGCTGCGCGGGGTGCGTCCGATAGGCGACTGGTCCACGGCTATCACCTTGTCTATCAAATCAATGCCATCTATGGAGTCATAAGCCAACGGAGCCTGCAGGCTGCGGTAGAAGTGTTGGCTCAGGATAGGATACAGGGTCTGGTTGATGAGCGTGGATTTGCCGCTTCCGCTCACACCCGTAACGCCAATCATACGCCCCAAGGGGAATGTCACGTCCACACCTTTCAGGTTGTTTCCGCGGCAGCCATGCAGCACCAACTGCCCTTTGTCGGGGAGGTCCGTGCGTGTCGGGTGGTCGTCACGGTCTGCCTCACCGCGGAGATAACGGGCGGTCAGAGTGTCGGCTTTCAGCAGTTCCGCAGGGGTTCCCTCGAAGCAGACGTACCCGCCGAGACGCCCTGCCTTGGGACCGATGTCCACTATATAGTCCGCTTGCCGCATCATCTCCTCGTCATGCTCGACCACAATCACGCTGTTGCCCATATCGCGCAGTTGCTTGAGCGAGTCGATAAGACGCTGGTTATCACGCTGATGCAGACCAATACTCGGCTCATCAAGGATATAGAGCACATTCACCAACCGGCTGCCCACCTGCGTTGCCAGACGGATACGCTGACTTTCCCCGCCCGACAGACTGTCCGATGACCGCGAAAGCGACAAGTACGGCAGTCCCACGTCCAACATAAAGTGCAGACGCGAGGTGATTTCTTTGAGTATAGGTTCTGCTATTGTGCGTTGCTTGTCAGACAGTTGCGGAGTGATTTGTTCCAAGAATGGTGTCAGTTCGGCAATATCCATGCCTGCCATCTCGGCGATATTCTTGCCCGCGATGCGGTAACTGAGCGCCTCCTGCTTCAGTCTTTGCCCGTGGCAGACGGGACACTCCACCCACGACACCTCGGCATCGTCCTTCTCATCATCGTCCTGCTGTCGGACGTACTCGAGCATACGTTGGTACCAATTGGCATCGTCGTGAATGATGTCGCTCATCTGCTGCTCGTTCTCCTCGATGGTGGTGTTGGCACGCACGCGCCCCAAACCCTTGCAACACGGGCACCAGCCCTGTGGCGAGTTGAACGAGAACGTATGGGGGGCAGGCTCGCTGTAACTCAGTCCCGTAGTCGGGCACATGAGGTTGCGCGAGAGATAACGGGGTGCAACATCGGGTGCATCGGCAGCACGCACAATCATCATCACGCCGTCGCCCTGCGTCATGGCTTTGTCCACCGTTTGCCTGAGCCGCTTGACATCCGCCTCGGGCGTTGCCCCAAGCAAGTCGGGAGCAGGCATCTTCAATCGGTCCACCACCACTTCGATAGAGTGGTTGCGATAGCGGTCCACCTTCATGCCCGTGGTTACGTCCATCACTTCGCCGTCCACCCGTACACGCAAGTATCCCTTGCGGCGGATAGTCTCGAACAGTTCCTTGTAATGCCCCTTGCGGTTGTGTACCAGCGGGGCAAGGACAAGCACCTTCTGCCCTGCATAGTCGCGGAGCAGCAGTTCCACTATCTGCTCGTCTGTATAGCGCACCATCTTCTCGCCCGACAGGTAGGAATATGCCTCACCCGCCCGCGCAAAGAGCAGTCGCAGGTAGTCGTAAATCTCTGTAACGGTCCCCACCGTACTGCGCGGGTTGCGGCTGGTGGTCTTCTGGTCGATACTGATGACGGGCGACAAACCCGTTATCTTGTCCACATCGGGGCGTTGCATAGTGCCGATATACCCCCGCGCGTAGGATGAGAAGGTGTCCAAGTACCTCCGCTGCCCTTCGGCAAAGATGGTGTCGAATGCCAACGACGACTTGCCGCTGCCCGACAAGCCGGTGATAACCACCAACTTGTCACGCGGAATGCGCACATCCACATTCTTCAGGTTGTGCACCCGCGCACCTGTGATTACTATGTCATTCTCTGTATTGCCCACGATAATCAGCCTGCAAAGTTACAAAAAAGGCACGGGTTATGCAACATCCAGGTCAAGGAATATATAATAATTAAATCCTCGATGACGCGAGACGCGTCGTCCCTACACCAAAATACCGAAATGGACGCACGAATCACATTGTACATTCAAATTATCGTTTGTATCTTTGCAGAAGATTTAACATCA
>ERZ808278.931-NODE-931-length-14740-cov-3.472863_pt1 | contig 14740 bp, 10 predicted proteins | sample MGYA00521239_ERZ808278 | MGnify/ENA primary metagenome ERZ808278 (study PRJEB31516, sample SAMN03275600) | gut metagenome | biome: mammalia-associated habitat; material: feces | host: Papio cynocephalus | place: Kenya | collected 2012-07-17 ... | reverse complement strand
CCGGCGCAACAGGGCCGACCGGTCCGACAGGCGCAACGGGTGAAACGGGAGCTACGGGCGCGACAGGCCCTACCGGTCCGACAGGGGCAACGGGTGAAACGGGAGCTACCGGTGCAACAGGCCCGACAGGACCAACAGGCGAAACGGGAGCTACCGGCGCAACAGGCCCTACCGGCCCGACGGGTGCAACAGGCGAAACGGGCGCTACCGGCGCAACAGGCCCGACAGGGCCGACAGGGCCGACAGGACCAACCGGCCCGACGGGTCCTGCGGGAACAGCCGTTCAAAATGCGGAATTTACTTCGACTACGGAAACTTTGGCCTCTTCGGGCATTGCAAACCTCACCGCAGGAACGACAACCTATACCGACACGCCGTTAACTCTTACAGGCGACGGCCAAACGATAACGCTTCAACCGGGAACTTACCTCATCGGCTACAACGCAAACGTTACCGACGCTACGGGTACTGCCGAACTGGCGTTTTATCTTGACGGCACGCAAATCGACGCCACTCTTTCTCAACAAAGCGTGGGGGCGACGAGCGACATAGTCAACCTTTCCAGCAACCATATAATAACCGTGGAAAGCGATTCGGCTTTAACGTTGAGAAATCCGAGCGCAAATTCCGAAACGGTAAACAATCTTGTCACCATCATCACTAAATTAGCATAAATTTAAGGGTTGTCGATTTTCGACAACCCTTTTTCTGAAATTTTAAGTTAAATTTTGGTATTTCCGCCTTTAAGAATAACGTCGTGATAACCGCCTTCAACGATACTCGTCTGCGAAACGAGAGTAAGTTTCGCGTTCTTTTGCAAATCGGGAATATTCACAACGCCGCAGTTGCACATAGTCGACTTAACCTTGTATAAAGTCTTTTCGACGTTATCGTGCAAAGAGCCTGCGTAAGTAACGTAAGAATCGACGCCCTCTTCAAACGCGAGTTTATTCTTTCCTCCGAGGTCGTATCTTTGCCAGTTTCTCGCCCTGTTGCTTCCCTCGCCCCAATATTCCTTAACGTAAGTTCCGTTGATATTGAGCTTCGGCGTGGGACTTTCGTCAAATCGAGCGAAATATCTGCCGAGCATAACGAAATCCGCGCCCATAGCAAGAGCAAGAGTGATGTGATGGTCGTGAACGATTCCGCCGTCCGAACAAATGGGGATATAAACGCCCGTCTTTTCGTAATATTCGTCTCTCGCTTTGGCAACCTCGATTACAGCCGTGGCCTGACCTCTTCCTATACCTTTCGTTTCGCGCGTGATGCAAATAGAGCCACCGCCTATTCCGATTTTAATGAAGTCCGCACCGGCCTCGGCAAGGAATAAAAATCCGTCCTTATCGACGACGTTACCCGCGCCGACTTTAACCTTATCGCCGTATTTTGCCCTGATAAATTCTATCGTTTTCTTTTGCCAGCAGGTGTAACCCTCGGACGAATCGATGCAAAGCACGTCCGCGCCCGCTTCAACCAAAGCGGGAACTCTTTGTTCGTAATCGAGCGTGTTTATTCCTGCGCCGACCATATATCTCTTCTCTTCGTCGAGAATTTCTCTGGGATTGGTTTTATGCTCCGCATAGTCTTTTCTGAAAACGAAATACATAAGGTTGCCCTTATCGTCTACGATAGGAAGGGAATTAAGTTTATGCTCCCAAATTATATCGTTAGCCTCTTTAAGCGAGGTTTTTGCGGGAGCGGTGACGAGTTTTTCAAGCGGAGTCATAAAGTTCTTGACTTTATCGTCGAGGCTCATTCTGCTCACTCTGTAATCTCTGCTCGTAACGATACCTAAAAGTTTTCCGTTGCAAGTTCCGTCGTCGGTTATGGCGATTGTGGAAAAACCGTTTCTTTCCTTTAAATCGATTACGTCGGCAAGAGTATTCTCCGGCGTGAGATTAGACGCGCTTACCACGAAGCCCGCCTTGTAATTTTTAACTCTCGCAACCATTCTCGCTTCGTCTTCAATCGACTGCGAGCCGTAAATAAAGCTCATTCCGCCTTCTTTTGCAAGAGCGATTGCCAAAGTGTCGTTCGATACCGACTGCATTATTGCCGAAATCATAGGAATGTTGAGTTTTATCGGCTTTTCGCCTTTTTTGAATTTGCAAAGAGGCGTTGAAAGGTCTACGTTCGCCGGAACGCACTCGGGAGAGGTGTAACCGGGAATAAGCAAATATTCGTTGAACGTGTGACAAGGTTCGTTATAAAATTTGGCCATTTTTTCTCCGTTTTTCGGTTAAAAGGAACTAAAAAGTCACCCTTCGCCGAGGTAAATTTTTTCTATTATATATTAAAATTTCACAATAAGCAAGCGAAATTCGCAATCTTTTCAAAAATTTTTCAGATACTCGTCGATAGCCCTCGCCGCTCGTTTTCCCGCGCTCATCGCCAGAATCACCGTTGCCGCACCGGTAACCGCGTCGCCGCCGGCAAAAACGCCCGCGCGAGACGTTGCGCAAGCCTCGTTTGCGACTATGCACTTCCGAGCATTCGTTTCAAGCCCTTTCGTCGACGCCGCAATTAACGGATTCGGCGAAGTTCCGAGCGACATAATCACGCAATCGGCCTCGATTATTTTTTCCGAACCTTTTATTTCAACGGGTTTTCTTCTTCCGCTTTGGTCTGGCTCGCCAAGGGTCATTCCGATAACTTCCACACCCGTTACGAAATCGTTTTCATCGGTTAAAATCCTTACGGGATTGCGCAAAAACTCGAACTTAACGCCCTCTTCCTTTGCGTGGCAAACCTCTTCTTTTCTTGCGGGAAGCTCCTCTTCTCCGCGCCTGTAAACGACGGTTACGTCGCTGCCGAGCCTTAACGCCGTGCGCGCGGCGTCCATTGCGACGTTTCCCCCGCCGACGACGATTACTTCTTTCGCCTTGAAAATCGGCGTATCGGAATTCTCGTCGAAGGCGCGCATTAAATTGTTCCTCGTGAGAAATTCGTTAGCGGAAAAAACGCCTTTCGCGCTCTCGCCCTCGATTCCCATAAAACGCGGTAAGCCCGCGCCGCTGCCGATAAACACCGCGGCAAAGCCGTCGTTTTGCATTAACTCGTCAATCGTTACGGATTTGCCTATAAGGACGTTCTTTTCAAAAACGACTCCGTATTTTTTTAATTTTTCGATTTCTTTTAAAACGACTTTTTCCTTTGGCAAGCGGAATTCGGGTATACCGTAAGTAAGCACGCCGCCAAACTCGTGCAAAGCCTCGAAAACCGTTACGTCGTAACCGGCTTTTGCAAGTTCGCCCGCACAGGAAAGGCCTGACGGTCCCGAACCTATAACGGCGACTTTTTTGCCGTTTTTCTTTACGTTTAACGCCGGCGCAAATCCGCTTTCCGTCGCTTTATCCGCAACGAATCTTTCGAGCTTGCCGATAGAAATCGCGTCGCCTTTTAAGCCTCGCACGCATTTACCCTCACACTGCGTTTCCTGCGGACAAACTCTTCCGCACACTGCCGGTAAGCTTGAATTTTCCGAAATAATCTCGTAAGCCTTATTAAAATTCTTTTCTTTAATCTCTTTAATAAAAGACGGTATATCGATTCCGACGGGGCAACCCGAAACGCACGGCTTATTTTTGCAATTCAGGCATCTTTCGGATTCCGCCACCGCCTCCTCGTCCGTATAACCAAGGCAAACCTCTTCAAAATTTTTCGCTCTTTTTTCGGCAGGCTGTTCGTTTATCGGTACTCTTTTCGTTTTATCAATCATTTTCGCCTCCGCATAGTCCGCACCCGCCGTGATGCGACAAGCCTTCTTTTTCTTTTAAATACGCCCTGCCTTCATCGGTTTTATATAACGTCAAACGTTTTAAACACTCGTCGAAGTCGACTTTATGCCCGTCGAATTCGGGGCCGTCTACGCACGCGAATTTAACCTCTTCTCCGACGGTAAGCCTGCAAGCCCCGCACATTCCCGTTCCGTCAACCATAATCGGATTCATACTTACGATTTGGGTTATGCCGAGTTTTTCTGTGAGTTCGGATACGAATTTCATCATTATCACCGGCCCTATGGCAACGCAAATATCGTAGTTTTTCCCGTTATTCACAAGCTCTGAAATTTTGTTTGTGACAAGACCTTTAAATCCGTAACTTCCGTCGTCGGTACAAACGTAAACGTTTTCGGCGTATTTTTTCATTTCCGATTCCAAAATAACGAGGTTCTTCGTCTTTGCGCCGATGATAACGTCCGAACGAACTCCCTTTTCCGAAAGATGTTTTACCTGCGGAAAAACAGGCGCTGCGCCGACGCCGCCGGCAACGAAAACGATTTTCTTGTCGTTTGCGGCCGCGACGTTTGAGATAAGTTCGGAAGGATTACCCAAAGGTCCGGCTATATCTTCAAGACAATCCCCGACGGAAAGTTTGCTCATTTTTAACGTCGTTGCGCCGATTATCTGAACGACGAGAGTAACCGTTCCGTTCGTTTTTGAATAATCGCATATCGTGAGAGGAATTCTCTCTCCTTTTTTATCGACTCTTACGATGACGAATTGCCCCGGAAGGCATTTATTGGTCACCCACGGAGCTTCTACGTCTATCAGGAATATATTTTCCGATAAATCCCTTTTGTTAATTATCCTATACATTTGCTACCTCAAATTGTATTTATTATACAATTTAAAAATAATAAAGTCAACGAGAAAATTAAAACGTGCGCTTACGGCGATTTTTGCCGTAAGCGCACACAAATAAAAACTATCTTTCTTCCCTGAAATACGGGATTCCCAGCGCAGCCGGCGGTTGCGCGTTCTTGCTGTCAAAAATACTCGTCACAATCAAAACGATAACGGTAACGATATACGGAACCATTTTTATCAATTCTATCTGAGCAAGTGAAATACCCGTTACATATGATGAAACAATGTACAAACCGCCAAATATAATCGAACCGAATATTGCGAGAACGGGACGCCATAGCGTGAAAATAACGAGTGCGAAAGATACCCACCGGAGAGCTTCAATCATATATCCCCATTTTCCACCCATATAATCCATTATGGTAAATAACCCGCCGATAGCGGAAATACCGCATCCCACCATCGTGGCAACGTATCTATATAGCGTCACGTTTACCCCGACAGCGTCTGCGGTTGCGGGATTCTCGCCCACAGCCCTGAGGTTAAGACCTATTCTCGTTTTATTCAAAATTATTTGGGCAAAGATTGCTATTACGATTGCAAGATATACCAGAATACCGTGAGAAAAGAATATTTTACCAAAATCTCCCAGAGAATTTGTAAACGGTAACAATTTTCTATAATACTTACTTGCCTTAGAAATTGTGAAAAGTTGCAGCCTTATGCCGTTTATTATATGCCCGGAAAGTCCGACGCCAAAAGTTGTCATTGCTAACCCCGTGATATTTTGATTAGCCTTTAATGTAACGGTCATAAAACTGAATAACGCGCCCATAGCCACACCGGCCAAAACGGTTGCCAAAAGCGGAATAAGAACAAGTAAAATCGGAGAGGATACCGAAGCTTTGAGCAATCCTAATTCTACAACGCAACCGACAGCCGCGCCGACGCTCATAACACCCGGAATTCCAAGATTCAAATGTCCGGATTTTTGCGTTATAATTTCACCCGTAGAGCCATATAAAAACGCTGCGCTAAACCTTATTGATGAAGTTAAAAATGCGGCGAACATCAGTCTTTCTTCCTCCTTTTCCAAAATTTAAGTTTTTCTAAATCAAATTTTTTGATTTTTACGCGATAAACAATAAAGAACTCACCCGCAATAATCATAAAAAACATTAACCCGATTACGACGTTTGAAAAGAAATCGTTCGCAACTCTTAAATTCATCATTATTTGCGACGTTCCTCTTGTGAGAAAGACAACAAGAAACGACGATAAAATCATAATAAACGGATTAAGTTTTGCAAGCCACGCGACAAGAATAGCCGTAAAGCCTCTTCCGCCTACGGTTTCTGCGCTGACGGTATAATCTATACCCCCCACAAGGATAAATCCAACCAAGCCGCAAATCGCACCGGAAAGAATCAACGTTCTGATAACGACTTTTTTAACGTTAACTCCGATGTATCTCGCCGTATTTTCGCTTTCGCCTACGATGCTCATCTCATAGCCGTGCTTCGTAAATTTCGTATATATCCATACGATAAAAGTAACGAGCAACGCCGAGATTACGCATAACCACGCTTTTTCACCGCCTATTAAAGGTATTCTTCCAAAATCTTGCGGCGGTAAATTTCCGGCCTTTATGGTATCGACGACTTTAATATAGTATAAAACGATTTGCGTTGCAATATAGTTCATCATCAGCGTAAATAACGTTTCGTTAGTTTTCCAAATAGCTTTAAAAATTGCCGGAATAACGGCCCACAAAGCACCCCCGACAACGGAAGCAACGAACATTATCACAATAAGAAGAGGTTCCGGTATCTTACCGCCCAAACTCATCATACAAACGACGCACGCAAATCCGCCGAAAAGAACTTGCCCCTCTGCTCCGATATTCCAGTACTTCATTTTAAAAGCAGGGGTCAATGCCAAGGCTATCATAAGTAATATGGACGTGTCTTTCATCATATCAAAGAAATCGCCTCTCGATTTAAACGACCCGTCGAAAATGTATATTATTGCTTTCCACGGCGAAATGCCCAACACTGCCCATATAACTATCAAAATCACAACAAACGCGGATAATACTAATCCTGCGTAAGCCAACAACATCTTCCACCACGGCAAGGTGTCGCGCTTTGAAATACGGAATAACGGTTCGTGAAAAGATTTTTCTTTATTCATTACCGTCTACCTCCTGCTCTTCGTGAAGCTTTTTCCATTGTTCCTCCGTCAAATTGCTGTCTTTTGCTATTCCGTATTGCTTTTCTTTTTTCAATTCGGTTAAATCAAGCGAACCGGTCATCATAAGCCCCAACTGTTCCTTAGTTACTTTGTCGGCGTGTACTATACCCATATTTTTACCGTGACACAAAACCATTATCTTATCGCAAAGCGACAACATAACGTCAAGGTCTTCGCCGATAAAAAGAATTCCGACACCCTTTCTTTTTTGGTCGTTTAAAATATTGTAAATTGCATATGAAGAGTTTATATCTAATCCCCTCACCGGATACGCCGTTATGATAACGTTAGGACACGTTTCGATTTCTCTTCCGACGAGAACTTTTTGAACGTTTCCGCCGGACAATCTTCTTACGGGCGTTTCGGTGGACGGTGTTACGATATTTAGTTTTTTTATAATTTCTCTCGTCTTTTCCCTTGCCGTCTTCCTATCGACAAACGGACCTTTTTTTTCCGTATAGGTTTTTAGCATTACGTTATCCGTTAAAGAAAACGACGGAGCAAGCCCCATTCCGAGTCTGTCCTCAGGAATAAAACTCATTGAAATTCCTTTATTTATTATTTCTTTGGCCGGAAGCCCGACTATACTTTCTCCCTTGTGCATAATCGCGCCTTTAAGAGGTCTTAAACCGGCAATCGCTTCGCAAAGTTCTTTTTGCCCACATCCCGCAATGCCTGCAACTCCAAGGATTTCTCCGCCTCTTATATAAAAACTAACGTCGTCAATCGCTTTACTTCCATCGTCGGAATTTACTTCGAGATTACGAATTTCAAGAAGAGGATTAAGTCGTTCGGATTTTATTCTGTCAATTTTTAAATCAACTTTTTTACCCACCATCATTTCCGTTAGTTCGCTTTCCGTAGTTTCGGAAGTTTTTACGGTTCCGATATATTCCCCTTTTCGCATAACGGAAACCTTATCGGAAATTTCCATAACCTCATTCAATTTATGCGTAATAATGATAATGGATTTACCGTCTGCTTTCATTGCTTTTAAGACGGCGAATAATTTTTTTATCTCTTGCGGCGTTAAAACAGCCGTAGGCTCATCCAAAATAAGTATATTTGCGCCGCGATAAAGAACTTTAATGATTTCTACCGTTTGTTTTTCCGAAACGGACATATCATAAATCTTTTTATCCGGTTCAAGATTAAATCCATATTTAACCGCTATATCGTAAGCTTTTGCACTTATTTCGCGCATTTTAAATTTTTCGTCTTTTAAACCTAAAACGATATTCTGAGCCGCAGTGAAAACGTCCACCAACTTGAAATGCTGATGAATCATTCCTATTTTATGCTTGAAAGCATCGTGCGGCGAACTGATTGAAACCTCTTCGTTATTAACGAAAATTTGTCCCTCGTCAGGATAGTATATCCCTGCTATAATGTTCATAAGCGTCGTTTTTCCGCTTCCGTTTTCGCCGAGAAGAGCAAGTATTTCCCCCTTCTCAACTTTAATGCTTACGTTTTTATTCGCAACTACACTGCCGAATCTTTTCGTTATATTTCTCAACTCTATCGCCGTATTGTTTTCCAAGCCAAACTCCCTCCGTGTAATGAATTAACGGTTTTTATAAGCATATTCGGGTAAAGCCTAAATCGATAAAAATTTAGACTTTACCCGAATATCCGATTCGAATATCGTCATAAGCGTATCCGAATCGGAGTTTATATCGTTTAAAAATTATACTTCTTCGTTAAGAAGAGTTATTCCGTCGATTTTAAGATCGAAATAAGGAGCGGAACGAAGCTTTGATTCTTCAAAAATTCCGTTTATAACGGCTTCACCCAATCCCGCAACATTGTGAGTGGTGACTTTCTGACCGTTTACGGTGAAGTTTGCCGTGTCAAAAACGTGAAGAGTACCGTTAACGAGTTTATCTCTGACTTCTACGAGTTTGGCAACCGTTCCCTCGGCAGCGACGTCTCCGTTAAGTTTGGAAAGAATAACCGAACCGGTTTTTAAAGTTCCGACGTAGTTTTGAGTAATCCTTTCGCCCTTTACGGTTTGCGTGATAATATGTTTGAAATAAGGCGTCCAGTTAATTGCGGAAGAAATAAGGAACGTTTCGCTGCAAGACTCATACGTGCTTACGTTGTAAGAAATATTTGGAACTCCCTTTTCTTCACATTCCGAAGGAGCGCCCATCGAATCCGCGTGCTGAGAAATAATTTTGCAGCCGCCTTCGATAAGAGACTGAGCAGTGCTCTTTTCGCGCGAAATATCGAACCACGAACCCGTAAATTTAACGTCCATCTTTACGTTGGGAACGATAGATTTAACTCCAAGGTAGTATGAAGTGTATCCGGAAATAACCTCCGCGTAAGTGTAAGCTCCTACGTAACCGATTTTAGCATTCGCGTCGGACACGTTACCGTCTTTATCCCCGTACATTTCTTTAAGTTTAAGACCTGCGGCTACACCGGCAAGGTATCTGCCCTCGTAAATAGAAGCAAAGGCATTATAGAAATTATCAAGACCGTAAGATACGGCGTTAGTTCCCGTTGCGTGACAGAAAACGACGTTGGGATTTTTTTCAGCAGTTTCTTTTAAGAATTTCTCGTGTCCGAAAGAATCTGCGAAAATAAGATTACAGCCCTCGGTAACAAGCTTATTTGCCGCTTCCGTACAATCTGCGTTTTCTTTAACGTTAACTTTAAGAAGAAGTTGTGTATCTGCATTCATTTTAAGGTCAACCAACGCTCTCTTTACTGCATCGATAAAGTTTTTATCGTACGTAGAAGTTTCGTCGTGCAAGCAGATAACGCCAATCTTGAACGTTTCGGGAATGGTGATTCCTGAATAATCCGGTTCTTCCAAAGTAAGTGCGGGAAGAATTTCAACTTCGCCGACTTTCTCTTTCTTCGATTCGCCGTCGCCGCAGGAAACGCAAGCAAAAATTGCAAGCATAAGTGCAAATACGATTGTTAAGAGTTTTTTCATTTACATTATCTCCTTTTTTCGCAGTATCTGCGATTATTACCTAATAAAAACAAATAAAAAATCCCAAAGAAAATATTTTGAAATATTATCTTCGGAATTTAACCGAGTCGTCGGTCATCTCGTCGATTATAGCGAGAGATTCCACTCTGACTCCACTCTTTCTTAATCTATCCCCCGCACCCTGAAAACCTTTTTCGATAGCTATCGCGCATCCTGCCACTTCCGCGCCTGCCTGCCCGACTATATCGATAAGCCCTTCCAAAGCTTTTCCGTTCGCAAGAAAATCGTCGACGATAAGAACCTTATCCGCCGAAGACAAAACCTCTTTGCTCACGATAACGTCGTAAGTTTTCTTGTGCGTAAAACTGTCTATTTTCGTAACGTACACGTCGCCGCGAATATTCTTCGTTTCGCCTTTCTTCGCAAAAACGACGGGAACGCCCATTTTGAAGCCCGCAAAAACGGCTATGGCTATTCCGGAAGATTCGACGGTTAAAATTTTATTTACGCCGACCCCATCAAAAAGGCGCGCGATTTCTTCGCCCATCTGCATCAAAAGTTCCGTGTCGAGCTGATGATTGAGGAACGTACCTACTTTCACGATGTTTCCGGGATAAATTTTCCCTTCTTTTTCGATTCTCTCTTCCAAAATCTTCATAGGTTTCCTCTTTGGCTAAACGCTTTTAAAAAAAATAAAAAACAGGTTAAAAAAACCTGTTTGCCAATATATAAAGTTTCCGTCGAATAATAAACAACGACGAAAAAATATTCCCAATAGTCGCGACTTTTCCGGCGCGCGGTAGAAACATTTGAACCTTCATTTTCAAATCTATATTGGCAACGGATATTCATTTTTTATATTTGCATTATAACCTACGCAAATAACTTTGTCAAACGTTTTCAACGTGTTTTTTAAATTATTTTTTTGTGTTTTACATTATATAATAGAGGACGAATTATTTAAGGAATTGCCTTGAAAAATTTGACAAAAACGGCTTTAAGGTGATAACATAGACGTATGATTGCTATTATTGCGGAAAAGCCGAGTTTGGCGCGCAACATCGTTGCCGGCATCGGCGAAATGAAGAAAAAAAACGGATACTTCGAGAACTCCGAATATATCGTCACCTGGGCATTCGGGCACTTGTTTTCTCTTTGCGACGTCGAAGACTACTCGCCATCGCAAAGCGGCTCTAAAAAATGGACGCTCGATAATTTGCCTTGTTTTCCGCAACGGTTTCGTTTCAGGCTTAAAAAAGACGATAACGGCAAAACGGACGAGGGCGTTAAAAAGCAATTCGAGATAATAAAGCAACTGTTAAACAGAAACGACGTGGACAAAATCGTAAATGCAGGCGACTCGGACAGAGAGGGCGAAATTATCGTTCGGCTTTGCGTTGCAAACGCTTTGGATAAAAACAAGCCGTTTTACAGGCTGTGGCTTCCCGACCAAACTCCGCAAACCGTTGCAAAAGCCCTTTCCGAAATGAAGGACGAAAAAGAATACGAGAGCCTTGCGAACGAAGGTTTTTCACGAACTTATATCGATTGGCTTTACGGCGTTAATCTTACGAGATACGCAAGCATTAAATCGGGAACTCTGCTTCGGGTAGGCAGGGTTATCGTTCCTATCGTGAAAGCCGTTTACGACAGAGATACGGAAATCGAAAACTTTAAAACCGAGATATATTACGCTCTCGTTTCCAAAGCCAAAACGAACGGCGAAGTTATCGAACTCGTTTCAAAATACAAGTTTTCCGCCGATGAAAAAGCAAAGGCCGAACGATGCTGCGAAAGAATGAACGTTCTCGACGCAATCGTTACCGATAAAAAATTCCTCTTCCCCGGAAAGCTCTATTCGCTTACGAAACTTCAAAATTTTCTCGGCAAAAAATATAAAATGCCGATGGAAAAGAGCCTTTCCGTCGTTCAAAAGCTATACGAAAACGGCTACGTCAGCTATCCGAGAACCAACTCCGAATATCTTGCGACGAATGAAAAGGACAAAGTTAAGCAAATTATCGCAGGAGTTAAAAAATTAGGTTATCCGATAGTTTTCAAAGATAAAAAAACGATTTTCGACGACTCGAAAATCGAATCCCACTCCGCTCTTACGCCAACCTATAAAATTCCCGCGAAAAACGCTTTGACCGAAGAAGAATTTACGGTTTACTCCGCAATTTTGAGAAGATTCGTTGCGGTTTTTTGCGAAGAAGAATGTTACGTCGAAAAATCCGAACTGACAATATCGCTCGGCGGAAAAGAAGATTACTCTATTAAAGGTTCAATGATAATCACCGAGGGCTGGACGAAATACGACGGCGGCGAAAGAAAAGACAAAATCTTGCCGAAACTTGAAAAAGGCGATAAAGTCAACGTCGATTTCCACCCCGAGGAAAAACAAACTCAACCTCCGAAGCACTACACCATCGAAACGCTTAACAATTATTTGAAGAACCCTTTCAGGGACGAAAAATCTACCGACGAAAACGACGACGAAGATTATAAAGCGATTTTCAAAGGCCTGGAACTCGGCACGGAAGCAACCCGCACCGGCATTATCGACAACGCGAAAAAAAGCGGATATATATCTCTCAAAAAAGACGTTTACTACATAGAGAACGGCGGCAAGTTTTTAATCGAACAACTTATCGATATGAACATTTCGATGGATAAATATAAAACCAGCCAGTTAGGTCAAGCGCTTAAAAAAGTTTATCACGGAGAAATGACCGTTGACGAAAGCGTGAAAATGGCGGAAACCGAGATAAAGGAAGTTTTCGATAACGACAGAAATTCCGGCTCGGGATTTTTCGGCGACGAAATAGGCGTTTGCCCGAAATGCGGAAAACGAGTTCTGCGAGGCAGGTTCGCTTACGTTTGCGAGGGCGCGGAAAAGAAAGATACCAACGATAAGAAAAATAACGGAAAAAATTCGGGCGGGTGCGATTTCAAAATCAATATGCGTATTCTCGGTTGCCCGATTTCAAAAGAACAAGCGGCTAAAATCCTTACCGAGAAAAGGACGGATAAACTCGATTTCGTTTCCAAAACGGGAAAAACTTTCAGCGCGAGATTAAAGCTCGACGACGATAAAAAAATAATTTTCGACTTCACGTAAAACCTTTAAAAAACACCGATAACGAAAGGAAATTTTCGTTATCGGTGTTTTTGTTTTACGGCTTATAAACTCGCCTTGTATTTCTCTATTTCGTTAGCGTTTTTATCCTCGTATTCCGCCACCTTTACGCCGTCCCACATAAGCTTATCTTTATACTTATCCGTTTGTTCGTCAATCGTAAGTTCTCCGTTAGAATTGACGGTTACGAGTATCGTTCCTTGCAAATCCGTTCTGTAAATTTCCGTATTGCAGGTCCTCAAATTGTCCAGGGTACTTTTAAGCGGATGCTTATAATCGTTGCCTAACCCGCACGAAATAATAGAATATTCCGGCTTGACGAGGCTTAAAAACTCGGACGAAGTTGAGGAATCGCTACCGTGATGCGCAACCTTCAAAACGTCGCAATCGATTGATTCGGAGTATTTTGAAAAGCCTTTTATAAACCTTTGCTCCGCGCCCTTTTCACCCGTTTCGTATTCTATATCGCCGGTGAACAAAATCTTCTTTCCGGCGTATTCCAACATAATCACCGCCGAAAAATCGTTTGAAGATTTAAAGTAAGAATAATCGTTCAGGCTGTCTGCATAAGGCATAACGAAGTTTATCGTATATTCGTAATCCGCGCCGCTCTTATCTTCAAAGGAATTTGTAAAATCGGAATCGTCCTTGAAAAATTCCCAAGGCGTTTGTTCGTCGTTTACGCTCGTTACGTATTCGTAGTAAATCTTACTCGAATTTTTGATTTTAACGCCTGCATTCAAGGAATAAGGCAACGAAGATGCGGAAGCGTTTTCCGAGCAAACGTAAGGGCGGTACGATTTAAGCACGTTATACTCTTTGTAAACGTACGGCATAAGTCCGATATGGTCCTCGTCGGGGTGCGTTGCGACGCAATAATCTATCGTAACTTTATTTCCTTTCTCGTCTTGAAGATATTTATCTATCTTTTTCTTGCCCTCGTTTCTCTTCTTACCCGTGTCGATAAGCATATTTCTGCCGTCCGGGAGTTCGATAAAAATACAGTCGCCTTGCCCTATGTCGATGAAATACACCTTCAAATCTCTCACGGAATCGACGACGCTATGGTCGCGCGTGACGCTCTCGCTTTCCTTATCGAGAAAACCGAAATCGAATTTATAACCGTTGGAAACGTAAAACACCGCCACGACGATTGCCGCGATTATTATCACCGCAACCAGAAAAGCTACGAATTTTTGGTTCTCTTTTTGTTTGTTGGTTTTCTTTTTAGCCATAAGTTAAATCACCTTTACGACGGCTACTTTAAGATATAAACTCTCGTCGTAACCGATGAACGTGGAATGGTCTTTACCCTGCATTCTTATCTCGACGAGTTTTGCTTTTACTCCGCTTTCCAGAACGCTTTCCTTAATCATTTGCAAAAACAAATTTAACGTTAAATGCTGCGAGCAACTGCAAGTGACGAGATAACCCCCTTTTTCTACAAGTTTCAAGCCGTTTATATTTACGTCCTTATAACCTTTATAACCTTCTTTAACCGTGTCCGCCGACTTCGTAAAAGCCGGAGGGTCTAAAACGACGACGCCGAATTTTCGTTTTTCCCTGCGATATTCGCGAAGTTTTTCAAAAACGTCGGCCGTTTCGGTTTTTATATCGAATCCGTTAAGTTCGGCGTTTTCTTTAACGAGCGCAATCGCTTTCTCGCTTATATCCACCGCGGTGACCTCGGTTGCGCCGTATTTCTTCGCACAAAGAGAAAATCCGCCTTCGTTGCAAAAACAATCGAGAACCGTTTTCCCTTTTGCGTAACACTTCAAATCGTCGCGATTTTCCTTTTGGTCGAGAAAATAA
>ERZ808278.929-NODE-929-length-14770-cov-3.244037_pt1 | contig 14770 bp, 13 predicted proteins | sample MGYA00521239_ERZ808278 | MGnify/ENA primary metagenome ERZ808278 (study PRJEB31516, sample SAMN03275600) | gut metagenome | biome: mammalia-associated habitat; material: feces | host: Papio cynocephalus | place: Kenya | collected 2012-07-17 ... | reverse complement strand
TTTTGTACTCTGCTTCATTTTTCGGAAAACGTTTTTTAATTATCTGATAAAATCTTTCCGTTGTGAAGCCGTTCAGGTGGTTTTTTAAGAAGCAGTTTGCCTCAAAAACGGGCAGAGGGCTCATCTGTTTCATACAATTGTTGATACCATACTTTCCTGCCGCACATAAAAATGCAGCGGCAACATTTTAATATATTTCCATTATACCATATTTTTTTGAAAAAAGCTATTGACAAAAGCTGTGGTCAGAGATTATATTTAGTGTACGGTAAACGTCACCGAATTGAGGTTAAGCATTCAATCAACATATTTGGTGTTCTTTGCCGCAGAGCCACAGCCCGCTGACGGGCAAATAAAATTAACAACAAGGAGAAAAAAATGAAAAAGTTATTTGCACTGATCGTAACTGCCGTGACACTGCTTTCGATCGTTGCCGCGCCGTTTGCAGGAGCTGCGCCGTTTTTAACGGACCCAAAAGGGCTTACCGCCGGCACGCGGGATGCACAGACTCTTGACGAAGCACTGAACGTTGAAGGAGGAGAGCTTACTTTCTTTAACGGAGATTCCGACAATGCACTCGACTGGTCCATTGACATCGATGCAGCAAAATCATCAAACCGCGACTTGGACAACTCAAAATCAAACGTCTCCACAACCGTTTTTGCGCAAGCAGGGCAGATTCTCGAATTCAGCTATCGAGTTATGTCTCAGCAGGACTGTGACTTCCTGATTTTTTATTCCAACGGTCAGGAAATTGCGCGTTGGTCCGGCATAATGGATTATTATGCTCCGCTCGAAAAGTTTGTCTTCCCCATTCCTTCCTCGGGAGAATACACTTTCAGCTGGGTGTATGAAAAGGACGGCCAATACAGTGAATCCTGGGACACGGCATGGTTGGACGAGGTTCGCGTTTTCGATATGGTTCACGTTGAAAGTATCGCCGTTGATGAACCCCGTGAAATTCCCGAAAACGGGAAATATAAACTCAAATACACTGTTCTTCCCGAAAACGCAACCGAAAAGGCCGTTTCATTTGCTTCATCGGATCCTTCCGTCGCCGCCGTTTCTGAAGACGGCATAGTTACGGGAATTTCCGAAGGATGCGCCGAAATAACCGTGACATCCGTTGACGGCGGTATCAGTTCCGCCGTAACTGTAACTGTCACTAACGATGCACAGTTTGTCAATCTTTATGCATACATCCAGTATGATCCGATCGGCGGCAATCAGGATTTCATTGCTCATTTTACCGACCTTGCCCCGGATATCATCGAGCATGTCCTCGACATTCCCGACTGCCCCGGTGTTCGACCGGGCACATCAAGCGCAGCCGTTGCAGGCAATTATGTCTACGGTTATACCAAGCCCGGTATATACAGCGGCGATTTTTATATTATTGATCTTACCACATGGGAGATCACATTCCCTGCCGGCGAGGAAGCAGGCGACTACCTTGTTTATGACATGGCTTATGATCACGAACGGCAGCGCATGTTTGCAATGGCGACTCATTACGGCAGCGACTTTTGGCTTATCGAAGTTGATCGCCGCGACGGTTCTATTACTACCATTGCCGAAATGAATACCCTCGGCAAAAACGCATGGGGTTTTACCATCGATTCCGAAGGAAATGCTTACACAATTCTTGCAAGTGATACCGGTTCCTATGACAGGACGGACACCGGCAAATTGGCAAGCGTCAACCTTGAAACAGGCGAATGCACAATCATCGCCGATACCGGTATTCCGACCTATTTCGCAAACACAATGGAATTCGATCACGACAACCAGTGCATTTACTGGTGCAACTCCCTGTCCAACGGACTCTATATTCTCGACCATCATACCGGAGAAACTGAGTTTTGCGGAGGGCTTTACAATGGCGGTGATTATATGGCAATGTTCCTCCCGAACGATCTTGAAGTTTCGGATCCCGAGCAGCCGACGGAACCCACCCCCGTGCCTCCCACGGACACTCCGGAACCCACGCCCGTGCCTCCCACGGACACTCCGGAGCCCACACCCGTGCCTCCCACGGACACTCCGGAGCCCACACCCGTGCCCGGAACCGGTGCTGTAAGCCTTATCGGTCTCAGCATCGCAGTTATTGCCGCAGGAGCAGGCATTATTACTCTTCGCAAGAAGCACGAATAACCACAGGCGAAGGACTCTGCTTGTGAAAGTGCTCGGTAAAGGCATCATATGAGTTTGGCGGAAGTTTGTTCTTTCGCTCTCATAACATATAAGAAGTCGGCGTGCTTGCATTCCGGCTTCTTTGTGTCTCCGCTGAATTAAAGCGTGCAGCTGTACTACGGCAGCGTCTTCCGAAAAAAGCTGTCAAAGTTTCCCTAAAAAATCACTTTCGATTCATTTTTCCTCTTCCCTTTTGCGGGAAAGTCTGTTATAATGAATATATACGCGATTTATGTGCGGAATTTTCCGCCGAACAGCGCGTATATAATCAAATTTTCCACATGGAGGGTAAATACCATGAAGAAACTGCTTGCAATCATTCTTGCAGCACTGATGCTCGTTCCCATGCTTGCCGCATGCGGTCAGAGCGGAACGCAGAAGGGCGACTACAAAGTCGCAATGATCACCGACTACGGCGACATCACCGACCAGTCTTTCAACCAGACCACCTATGAAGCCTGCAAGGAATACTGCGAAGCAAACAAGATCGACTTCCAGTACTTCAAACCCGCAGGTGACTCCACCGAAGAGCGCGTTGCAAAAGTTGAAGAAGCCATCGACGGCGGCTACAACATCATCGTTATGCCCGGCTATGCTTTCGCAGGAACGCTCTATCAGGTTCAGGACAAGGAAGAGTACAAGGATGTTAAGTTCATCGCTCTCGACGTTTCCGAATACGACCTTTTCGACTGCTTCTATAAGCATGACGAAACCGGCGCAAGAGCCGGCCTCATCGACGAGAACAACAAGGAACACATCAACGAAAACGTATACTGCGCAGTTTACAAAGAGGAACTCTGCGGCTACATGGCAGGTTACGCAGCGGTTAAGCTCGGCTATACCCACCTCGGCTTCCTCGGCGGCATGGCAGTTCCCGCTGTTATCCGCTACGGCTACGGTTTCGTTCAGGGCTGCAACGATGCAGGCAAAGAAATGAACGATGAAGTCACCGTTGAATATGTTTACGGCAACAAGTTCGCAGGCACTCCCGAAATCACCGCTTATATGGACACCTGGTATCAGGAAAAGGGTGTTCAGGTTGTGTTCGCATGCGGCGGCGGCATCTACACCTCCGCAACCGAAGCTGCAAAGAAGGCAAACGGCAAGGTTATCGGTGTTGACACCGACCAGGCTGCAATCATCAATAAGCTCGGCACCGAAGGCATGACCGTTACCTCCGCAATGAAGGGTCTCGGCGCAACCGTCAAGGCAACCCTCAAGGACGTTATCGAAAACGGCAATTGGGCTAACTACGGCGGCAAGATCGCAACCCTCGGCCTCGTATCCGGCGACGATCCCGAACTTAACTACGTTCAGATCCCCATGGAATCCACCCAGTGGACGGACAACTTCACCAAGGACGAATATAAAGCCCTTGTAAAGAGCATGTTCGACGGCACCGTTAAGGTTTCCGACGATACCTCCGCAATGCCCGCACACAACATCATCGTAAACGAATACGACAACATTATGTAACAAATTGCATCCGTCGTGAACGGATTCCGTTCATCGATTCGGTTCACAAGTGTACGGCAGCATGAACTCCGACCGGGCAGGCGAAAGCCTGTCCGGTTTTTTATGCTTATTTTGCTCTTTTCCCGTTTCCCTTTCGCATTTTTGTTTGTTTTTCGCATTGAATAAGTGTGCATAGTGTGATATACTTAAAAAAGTCCTGATTAAAATCTTTGCGGGAGGAGAACCCTTGTATGGAAAACAGAAGCGGTGAAGCAAATAATACTCAAAATTCCGCCGAAAATGCGTTTGATTACGCAGCAGCCGATATAACGAATGAGCTGCCCCGGAGCGATATGCCTCGAGACCCGGCAGGCGAACCGTTTCAATCCCATTTTGAGGAAGAAAAGCCGAAAAAGCTTAGCTTTTTCAATAAATTCAGGCGCATGAATCCCCAAAATCGCGCCGTGCTTTTTGTCCGCATTTTCATAGTAATTGCTTTCTCCGCACTGTTCGCTGTGTACTATGCCGAAAACAGTGCAAAGTTCGAAATCGACAGTCTTGCGGTTTCGGCAGTGTCGCTTGCCGTTTTTGCCGCAGTGTTTATTGCGGCTGTCCCGCAGATCATCAAAGTTTTGAGCGGGGACGACGCTCAGCTTGCGCCGTCCGGCATCGAAAAGGCAAACGGAAAAACCTTTTTGAAAATCGTTCTTGCCGCATTCGTTCTTCGTGCAGCACTGACAATATTCGGCATGATCGTTTTTTACTGTCTTAATCCTAATTTTCAGGGCAGTTTGCTTGACCTTTGGCAAACTGCGTGGACAAAAGTCAACACGGACGCCCCGCATTACTGCAACATAGCCGAAAACTGGTATGTTTCAACCGGCGAAGACCGCTTGCTTATCGTGTTTTTTCCGATGCTTCCGCTGCTTATGCGCGCTCTCAACCTGTTGACTCACAACAGCTTTGTTTCCGCGCAAATAATCAACACGCTCGCCTCCTGCTCAACGGCAGGCGTTCTGTATCTCACGCTTCGTCCTCTGCTCGGCGAAAAAAAGGCACGCTTTGCACCCTTCATCTGGTTGATGCTGCCCGGCTCGATTTTTCTGAATTCGGGAATGACGGAGCCGCTGTTCATGCTTTTCACCGTTCTTTGCTTCTATGCGCTGCAAAAAAAGAAATTCCTTGCGGCGGGCATAGCCGCGGCATGCGCCGGTTTCACACGTTCGCCGGGTGTGCTGCTTGCCGTTCCTCTCGCGATTGAGGGCATCGGGTACTGTGTCCGCAGGGCTCGCAGCGGGAAAAAAATCGGGTCGGCGATTGCGGAAATTGCGCTTTCGCTTGTTATATCGACTTTCGGCACGCTTGCCTATCTTTACATAAACAAGGTCGTTGCGGGCGACTGGTTTATGTTCTCCGTGTACCAAAAATCCAACTGGAGTCAGGGTCTCGGCTTTTTCTTTGATACGGCACGCTACATGTATCAAAGGGCAATCGGTGATTTGAAGGGTGCATTGGGTTCGGGTGCGTTTAACGGAATGAACATCACGTCCGTGTTTGTGCTCTTCCTGCCGACGGCCGCACTGATCGTGCTGACCCCGCTGCTGATTCTTCGCCGCGCCCGCAAGCTCCCCGCAGCATACACGCTGCATTTTCTCGTCTATTTCGCGTTTACAATGGGCTGCACGTGGCTGCTTTCCGCAATGCGCTATCTGAGCGTTGTTCCCGCAATTATCGCTGCAATTGCAATGAGCTGCAAATCGGAAGAAAGAACCGCTGCAATTTTTACGGCCTCTGCGATTGCATATGCCGGCTATGTGTTCATGTATATGCGCGTGTTAAGTGTGTATTAAAAACAGGCTGCGGCACCGATTGCCGCGTTAATTTCACAATTTTCCGCGTTTTTCTTTAATTGTCCTGCCTCGGGACGGTTGAAAAAAAGTCCGAATTGGTATAAAATACGATATGGGCAAAATCGTTCGCTGAACCTGTCGCGCCTGCGATTTGCCCGCAAAACCAACTTTCGGCGGAAAAAACTTTGTTCGGATACATAAAGCCAAACATTCCGGAGCTTCGGGTCCGCGAAAAAGCGCGCTATGATGCATGGTACTGCGGATTATGCCGTCGTCTCGGTGCACGATACGGAACGGCAGCCCGTGCGCTGCTGAGCTTTGACTGCACTTTTCTTGCGCTGCTCGCTGCCTCCGTCAGCGGCGAAGATTCGCCTGAAGATTTGCTGCGCTGCCCGTTCAAGCCCTTCGGCAAAAAGCGGGCAATGCTCGGTTCGCCTTCCGCCGCACTCGATTTTGCAGCCGATGTCTGCGTTATTCTTTCCGAATTCAAGCTTTCGGACGATATTGCGGACGGAAAGCCGCTGCGAATTGCCGCAAAACTCCCCCTGCTTTGCGCATTCAAGAAAGCACGTTTGCGCCGGCCGGAAGTTTATGCCGCGGTGAAAAAACACATGCGGGAGCTCGCCTCCGTTGAAGCACCCTATCGCGGCAGTCGGGTTTTTCCCCGCCGCAAAGCTGCGAAGAACGATTCAGCGGCGGAACTGCGTTCTCAAACGCTGCGTTCGCAAACGCTGCGTTCGCCGGATCTTCCCGCGAATATTTTCGGGGAAATGCTGCGCGATGTGCTTGCATCGGCACCCGTTCCCAAAAAGGAAATCCCCGCGCTGAAGGAAACCGGGTTTTTTATCGGAAGGTTCATCTACCTTTGCGATGCATGGGACGATCGCGAAAGTGACAAAAAGCATTCGCTTTTCAACCCGTTCAATATCTGCGGCTGCACCCGCGATGATGCAGAATTTATTATTAATATTTCGATAAATTCTGCAATTTCGGCATATAATTTGTTGAGCACCGGCCGCGACAGGGCGATTCTCGACAACATTCTGTTCCAGGGGCTTTTTGCCGTGTCCGATGCCGTTTTTGCAAAGGAAAAACAGCCGTTGCCGAACAATGGCATTCCGACGGCGCACAAAGCCTGAATTTTTCTGTCTGTATATTAGAAAGGACGAACCCGTGAACCCATACGAGGTGCTCGGCGTTTCGGAAACCGCCACCGATGAGCAGGTCCGTTCCGCCTACATTAAATTAGTAAAAAAATATCACCCCGATCGCTATCAGGACAGTGACCTGAAGGATCTTGCAAACGAAAAGCTGAAGCAGGTCAACGAGGCGTATGACACAATAACAAACATGCGCAAAAACGGCTCCGCTTCCCAAAACACTTATTCCGGCAGCGGATTCGGAGGTTATTCGGGTAGCAGCTCCGGCACTTCCTCCGGCGGTTATTCCGGCAATTACAGCAGCGGTTATTCCGGCAATTTTTCGGCTGAATTCGCGCGTGTGCGGCAATGCATAAACACAAGCTCCCTGTATGAAGCGCAGGCAATACTGGACGGCATACCGCTGCACAATGCGGAATGGCATTATCTTTATGGCATTGTCTGTTTCCGCGGCGGCGACTACTCGTCCGCCCGCAATTATCTTGACAGAGCCGTTTCAATGGAACCCGGCAATGCGGAGTACCGCCGCGCAAGGGATTCCCTGAACGCACGCAGCACGCGGAGCTACCACACCTATGACAACGGCGATACGGGCGCAGCCGTGAACACGGCATGCAACTGCTGTTCGACTTTGCTTTGTGCGGATTCCTGCTGCGAATGCATGGGCGGAGATCTGATTCCCTGCTGCTGATTTTCTGCCTTTTCAGCCGCTTTTGGGGCTTTGCAATTGCTTTATAAACATGAAAAAAATTTCTGCAACAACAAAACTGACCCTTTCCGCCATGAGCACCGCGCTCAGCGTTGTGTTTCTTTATGCGGCATCCGTCATTCCGACGGCAAAGCTTGCGTTGTGTTTTTTGACATCGCTCATGCCGTGGATACCCCTCAGGGAGCGCGGCGGATTCGTCTACGCCCTGCTGAGTTATGCGGCAACGGGTGCAATATGCTTTTTTCTGATTCCGAACAAGCTGTATTTTGCAGCATACATTCTGTTTTTCGGCTGTTACGGAATGATTAAGCTCGGCATGGACAGCGTTATCCGCGACAAGCTTGTTGCCTTTGCCGCAAAGCTTATTCTTTGCAACGGCCTTGCTGCACTTGTGATATTCGGCGCAGGCAAACTGTTCAGTCTTGACATAATCGCTCAGCTGCCGAATTATCCGTTGTACATTATTATTCCTGCGATTGAAATTTTCTTTATCGCATATGAACTTGTTTTCACGCTTTGCGTACGCGTTTTTGATGACAGGCTCCGCAACGTTATCATCACCCGCCGCTGAAGCACCCGACACCGTTTAAACTTAACCCGCAAAAGGAGAAAAACAATGAAAAAGCCCTTCCGTAACGTTATATTATTTGCACTTGCATTTTGCTTCGTGTCTGCTGCGCTGAGCCTTTGCGCCTGCAAAAAAACTCCGCAGACGATCGAAACCGACTATTGCGCCTATTCCGAAATTCCTGCCGATTACACACCCGAGCAGGCCGAGGAGGACGGCTGCCTTGTTGTTTACCAAAGCCAAGGAGCAATCAAAAACTCATCCGTCATGACCGACTTCGCAAAAACAACGAAAAAAGGCAGCCCTGCACTTCTGCGCGTTGCAACTTACTATGAAAAAGTTGTCACCGGCGGTGATCCGGAGCTTGTCGTTGTCGATATTGAATACAAGGACGGCGTTTATCGCACGCATTACGAACAGACAAACGAGGACGGCACAAAAGAGGCATTCGACGACGAATACAAATATCTTATCGCCATTGACCGCGTAAGAGGCACTTCAACGCAGATTTTCAGCTCCGGCTATATGCTCACAAACGATGAGGATGTTACCTATGCCGACTATGCGTCAAGCTTGTCACGCGATCCCTCCGAATGGATCGATGCCTATATCATCTACCTTCTGACCGCAGTTATGTAAGGTTCAACTGAATTAAAAAGACTTTGAAAGGGGTGAATCGAATGCATTTGCAGGAATCCGGCGAAATGTATCTTGAAACCATTCTTGTGCTTTCCCGCAGGTTGAACAAGGTTCGCAGCGTTGACGTTGCGGAAGAAATGGGCTATTCGAAGCCCAGCGTCAGCCGCGCCGTGGGCATATTGAAGAAAAACGGCTATATCATCATGGATGGTTCCGGGCATCTTTATCTGACGGATGAAGGGCGTTCGGTCGCCGAAAAAACATTCGAACGTCACCGCGTTTTAACCAAAGTATTCACAAAGCTCGGTGTTTCCGCCGAAATTGCCGCAGAGGATGCCTGCAAAATCGAGCATGTTATTTCCGATGAAACCTTTGAGGCAATTAAACGCTTTGCCGCCGAACACAGTGATTGACTTTTCGCTTTCGGCACCGCACCCGACAGAAAACCCTTCCGCCGAACATTGGACGGAAGGGTTTTGTTTGCATTTATTCACTTTGTTTCCGCATAATCCTGTTCCGGCAAAAACTCTTTCGATTCAAACTGCCGCAAATCCAGCCGATAGGAAAACCCTTTTTCCGTCGGCTTATACGGCACGAATCCAACCGACTCAAAGCAGCGTTTCGAGCCGATGTTCCACGAATAAATCTCCTGAACGAAAAGCTCCGGAATGCCGTTCCGCTTCGCCCTTGCCGCAAGAAAACTTACAACGGCACTGCCTATGCCGCGCCCGCGATACTCTGCCTCGCCGATCACAATCGGCATATCCTGCACGGAAAACGTAACATCCCCCACGGGACGAAACTCACCGTTTTCCTTTGCTTCAATAAAATACAACTCACCGTGAACGTTTAAATAATCATACATCCTGTGAAGCTTTTCCGAAGTATACGGTTCACGAACGCCGTCAGCAAGGAACACGAGTTCCGGATCCGAATACCATTCAAGTGCAAAATCGCATTCGCCCGCATATCTCCGCAGTCTGAGTTCGGGCGTTATATTAAGAATTCGTTCATCCGCTCCGCTTTGCACCGTTTTCAAGCCCTCCTTTTGCCTTTATTTGCTTCATTGTACATCCGCCGCGCCGCAAAGGCAAGCAAATCGGGCGAACAGCTTCTGCTATCCGCCCGAAAAGTTCATGCTCAATTGCCTTTTTCAGTTTGTTTCCGCTGTCTGCGGTTTAATTCTCATCATAGGCAAACACCTGACTCTTGATATGCGTCTCTGCAATGTTGTTTCCGTCGCTGTCAATGCAGCGGAAAACAAGCCTCACAAGCGACGTTCCCGTTTCGGATGCAATCTCGTCCGCATAATGCTGAAGTGCCGCTGTGATATCGGCCTGACTGTATTTGCTTTCGAACTCCTGACTGTCAACGGCCTTGTTGTATTTGAATTCAAACACAATATCGCTCTCTTCGGCATGGCATCCGCTCCACTTTGCATCCTCCATAAACGTGTCTAATTCCGCATTCAGCCGCTCCGCATTCTCACTGCAATATTTCGCGGCGGCTTTTACCGCATATTCGGCTTCGTCCGTGTCATCGATAATTGTAATCGTGCCGGCGGAGGATTTATAGTTTTTGTCGATTATGTGGTTATACAGCACATTATCGTCATTATCGATGAATCTGATAATCAGCCTTACGCTGTCGTCCCCAACGGTTTCCGTAAGGTTCTTGAACAGGGTATTGTTGTACAGATCATCGGTGCGAGCGTATTCCTCCCAAGCCTCCTGCGTCCACTTGGAAGCCACAGACGAATCGAACGGCCTAACATAAACAAGGTCGCGCCCCTCCGCTTTGTAGCATTCAATTGTTGTTTCATCATATTCCAAGCCCGTCGGCAATATTTCAATTCCTTTGGAGAGGTCCTTATTCATAAGCTCGGCGTATTCGCTTACCTTTTTTGCAATCGGGTCTTCTTTTTTTTCGGCAGAGTCCTTGCAGGCGCAGATTGAAACCGCAAGGAGCAAAATCAAAATCGCGGAAATAATCCTTTTCATGTTTTTCATGTTTGTTATCATCGCTTTCGCAGTGTCGAAAGCTTCCTTTCTTTCTTTTTTGCGGAGGGTTGTTTTGTAAATTGTTTCGCTGAATCTTTCAAAATAAATCGGCACGGAAGCAAACTCTTTTTTATTTGCGCCTGCCTCCGTGCCGAAAGTTCAACCGGGTTAATTATCGCATTTTGCTATAACGTATCAGCCGTTATCGCCGGAAACAATAACGGGAATGTCCTCTCCGACGGAGTCGTCGGATTCGGCATTCATGAATTCCTCATAAGAAACAGCGACAAGCTCCATTTCTTCGGCATCGCCCTCTTCAAGGAAATATGCCTCAGTGACAATGACACTTGTTGCGGTTGAAATCAATTCAAGAAATTCATCGTCAAAGCAGTCAAGGAAATCGGAACCGCCGGATTCCTGAATGCGCATGATGCCGAGTTCGCGGGCGGAAATGCTCGGATCGTCAACAGGGGTGAAGGTAATTTCTCGGCACACAGCGTACGGATTATAATCCGGATCTGAGGCATCGAGAGCCACGGGCTGAAGTTCAAAGTTCGGCTCTTGGCCGGGTTCTGCGGCGGCGTTCGACTTTGTGCCGAATCCTACACACAGCAGCATTGCTGCCATCATAACGAAACATATGATTCTCTTCATGTTACACTCCTTGTTCTGAATAGTTTTGCGGTACCACATTTAGTATTATACAGCAAATATTGGTATCTGTCAAGTACCATATCATATCCAATTATAATATATTTTAGATTTTTCTTCCAAAGCAAAAATAAAAGAATCTGACATACAGCTTTCACCGCCTGCCCGATTCTTCTTTTGCCCGATGTTTTATTCAATCGAACATGCCCGTGTCGGTTTATTGCGCCTAATCCGAATAATCGATAATCATATTCGAATTATTTGCACCAATCGGAATTGATTGAACCCGTTGGCCTTCGCTGTCCAAAAACATCAGGACAACGCCTGTATATGTGATTTCCGATGCATCGGCAATCTCCTGAGCGATCGGCCGGAACTCGGCAATGATGTTTTCCGTATCCGGAGCAAACCTCAGCTGAAACTCAAGATCGGATATTTTCTCGTCAAATCTGAACTCGATCACAAGAGCCGAATCGTCAACATAGCAGGCGGAGCATTGGGCGCCGCTGAAATAGTTTTTGTATTTTTCAATGATTTTTTCGCCGTTTTCCCTGCAATACTTATCGAGATGCGATTTCAGCACCTCTTGTTCGCTCGGAAACTGTTTTTCACAGCCGAAAGCAAAAACCGCAGCAAGAACCACCAAAACCGCCGACGCAATAAAAAGCAGCCTCTTTTTCATCATAAACCTCCCAATATCAACATTTTTGTGTTGTCACATTTGATATTATACCGAAAACATTTACATCCGTCAAGCCTTATCGAGCGTAAATTTTTCATTAATTTGCCGTTTCGGAAAAAAGCTGCAAATTTGCACTTGTGTGTGAATATAAAAAAGGGTATAATGCAGACTGTGCAATGCGCAGTGCGCAGCCGCAAAAACAAAAAACAAAGGAGCATCTATGGGTCTTTTGGAAATCGCACGCGATTTTGCCGTCGCGAACTGGGACAACGCCATTATGTGGGTTATCGGCGGAATCCTTATTTATCTTGCAATCAAAAAGGATATGGAGCCCACTCTTCTTTTGCCGATGGGATTCGGCGCGATCATTGTGAACCTGCCGGGTTCCGCAATTGCGGCGGACGGCGGAATCATCCGCATTCTTTACGACTGCGGCATTGCAAACGAATTTTTCCCGCTGGTGCTTTTCATCGGCATCGGTGCAATGATCGACTTCGGCCCCGTGCTGACCAACCCGAAACTTATGCTTTTCGGTGCGGCGGCGCAGTTCGGCATCTTTTTCACGCTCTGCATGGCAACCCTCTGCGGGTTCGGCCCGATGGAATCCGCTTCCATTGCGATAATCGGCGCAGCGGACGGCCCGACAAGCATTGTTGTTGCAAACCACCTCGGCATCAGTGCAAACAACCCGGGGCTTTTCAGCGCAATCGTTGTTGCGGCGTATTCCTATATGGCTCTTGTTCCAATTATCCAGCGGCCGGTAATAAAACTTATCACAACCAAGCACGAACGGCTTATCCGCATGGAATACGAACAGCGGGATGTTTCAAAGCTGACCCGAATTCTGTTCCCGATCGTTATCACATTTGTGGTCGGCATCGTTGCGCCGGGCGGTCTGCCGCTCATTGCCTGCCTGATGTTCGGAAATCTGCTTCGTGAATGCGGCGTTCTGAATGCACTTTCCGAAACGGCTCAGAAGGTGCTTGCAAACCTTATCACGCTGTTCCTCGGGCTTTCCATTGCGGCCACGATGAGCGCGGATCAATTTCTGCGCCCGCAGACGCTGCTTGTTCTGGGGCTTGGCCTTGTTGCATTTGTGTTTGACACGGTCGGCGGCGTTTTCTTTGCAAAATTCATCAATCTGTTTGCAAAGAAAAAGATAAATCCCATGATCGGTGCGGCGGGTATTTCCGCTTTTCCGATGTCTGCAAGGGTTGTTCACAAGCTTGGGCAGGAAGAGGATAATCAGAATTTTCTGCTTATGCACGCTGTCGGCGCAAATGTTTCCGGTCAGATTGCGTCGGTCATTGCGGGAGGCTTGATTCTCAGCATTTTCGGTTCCATGCTCGGTTGACGGAAAGGAGCGAATATTATGACATTGTTCAGCATAAATTCAGCCGTTATGAACGGATTTTTCGATTTCAGCAAGGATAGTTTCGGCTTTGTTGATTCGCTTAAGGTCATGCTGCTCGGGCTTATTATCATCTTTGTTGTTACGGGCGTTTTGATTTTTTGCGTTGCCGCGCTCAACAAAATGGGCGCAGGGAGCAAGCGTTCCGCAGGCAAAAGGAATGCGGGAAAGGACAAATAGAATATATTTTCTTTTGCTCTTACAGCATACATCACTTGAATCAGAATAACAGAATGAATTCAGGAAACTCCGCCATTTTTCAGCGCGGAGTTTCCTTTTCGTTTTTTAACCGCTTTTATAATTTCTTTCCATGGCTTTAATGAAAATTCGGTACGGTTTTGCGGTGTATTCTGCCCGATGCCGCCCCGCTCACGGCGGAACGGCACCGTTTTTTTCTTCCTATATGGTCAAATACGTATCTCAGCCTTCCATGGGGAAATCTGCATAGCTGTATTGATCAACACCGTCAATGTACCAACCTGCGCCTTCCTCGCCGGATTCAACCGAAACCTTTGCAAGCCTGCCGTCCGGAATCCGAACGACGATATATGTTGCATCCTCATCGTAGTCATCGGAATAAACCGGTGTAATTTCCGTGTTAACCGGAATGGTGTACTTTTCGCCGTCACTTCCGTCGTCATTCAGAATTCTTGCTTTCATATCCCGTTTCAAAACATAGCTGCGTTCGGCAGGGTACATATATCCCTTTGTGAGCAGCTTTATTCCGCTCGATGTTATGCGGATTTGCGCATCAGGAAAATTCGTGCCGAAAAGGTCAGTTTCATAAATGGTTTCAAACCCGTTTTCGGAAGAGAAATCAAATTCGCCCGCATTGTTCAAATTCCGTATTCCGCCAATCTCAAACTGTGAAAATTCGCTGCCGTCATCACGCAGGCGAATCGCAACCCCGCTCGGATCGCCGCTCGGCCCGTCATCGCAGCAGATAATTTCAAGCCTGTCGTCATTAGGGTCGCTGTCAACCACCCATGCTCTACCGTCATATCCCCAAGTGGAATAATGGAAAGGAGCTTCGGGCTTGCCTGCAAGCGTCACCGTCAGGGAATACGCACCTTCATCCCCGTTCAAATTTGTTTCAAAAAGCACAGCATCGCCTTTTCCGTCTTTATCAATGTCAAAGTATTTCAGCTCCCCCGGTTTGAGAGCGCAGCAGAAATCCTTCCCGCCTGTTTCAAAAACCGACGGGTCAGCCGTAATTTCGGCTGTCAGTGCAGGCGTTTCCTCCGGCTCAGCGGTCGGATCCGCTCCCGCCGTGGGCAGGATTGTGTGCTGTGCGTCCTTGCTCGGTTCCAAGGTTTCGTGTCCGCCGACAGTACCGCCGCAGCCTGTAAAGGTTGTCAAAAGCGCCGCCGTCAAAAGTGCAATAACAAATTTTCTCATGTTATGATTGCCTCCTTGTGGGTGAATTCATTTTTCCGCTTGTTTCGCAGCAAC
>ERZ808278.927-NODE-927-length-14817-cov-3.488213_pt1 | contig 14817 bp, 17 predicted proteins | sample MGYA00521239_ERZ808278 | MGnify/ENA primary metagenome ERZ808278 (study PRJEB31516, sample SAMN03275600) | gut metagenome | biome: mammalia-associated habitat; material: feces | host: Papio cynocephalus | place: Kenya | collected 2012-07-17 ... | reverse complement strand
TGACAGAGATTCTTATGATTTCTTGAATAGGACTTTCGATGAATATACTGCTGATATTCTTGAAATGGACACAAACCTGATGAACCGTTACCGTGATTTGTGCAAATGCGAATTACGTTTGCGTAAAGCTAATGAATCGGGTGACGGTGCGGAAATTAGTAAAGCACAGGATGCGCTGAATAAGCAGTTGGCTCTACTAAAGTTAAATGATTTTCAATCAAAGAACATTAGTGATGAGCAGAAGGCTTTTGAAAAGAAAGTCGCTATGATTGAATATAGTAAACCTGCTGAGTGTGAAGATTTACAAAAGTATCTTGATATGGTAGGTTATGAGAAAGAAAAAGCAATGCTAAAACGCTCTCTTAGAAATGCGGTAACTGGTTCTCGTGAATATCCTGACGTAACATTGCAGGAGGGATAACATGGGAAATAGTTTACCAGCTATGGGTGGTATTCGCCGTAAGTTCATGGCGAAGAATCTTCGAGGAACGGTTAGTGGTGCTGACTTACTTGAAAAAGAACAAGAAGAAAAAGTAATTGAATGGGATACGTTATTTAGGCGAAATTGGGATATATACGCAGAATTTTATCTTGGCATTGGTCTAAAGCCGTATCAACGTGAAGCGTTGCATGAAATTGGTACGTCAGATGTATTCTTTTGGCGTGCGGGGCGCGGTGGCGCAAAATCTTTTATTACCGCTCTCGCTGCAATTTGTAAGTTAATGCTTTATCCGAACTGTTGGATTGTTGTTACTGCTTCTACTATTGACCAAGCAAACAAAATTGTAGAAGATAAGATATTGAGCGAGTTAGTTAAGAAATTATCACCGTATTTGTTATATCTTTATGAAAAACAGTGGCTTGTTATTACTAAACCGCAAGACGGCTATAAGATTGAAAATACATTAAACAATAGTGTATTGCGTGTTCTTGCACCTGTCGAGAGTTCAAGAGGTGTGCGGTCGAATTTCACAATTTATGACGAAGTTGCCATCATGAAGAAAGCAAGTATTGACCAAATCTTTGACGGTATGCTTTATCCGCGTCAGCCAGTGTTTTTGAACAATAATCCAGAATATGTAAACAATCCTCGTTGGCTTGAAGAATCTAAGGCTATCTACTTAACTTCTTCTAAATACAAGTATCAATGGTGGTATGGTCTTTGGAAGGAGTGTGTTAAGGGTTGGTTTGACGATAAAAAAACAGTATTCAATGTTTTTGCTTCGGACTTTTTTGATAATATTGATAATGGTCTAAAAACTTGGGGTGACTACCGGCGTGCTAAAAAGACCACTGAAGAATTTGCGTTCCGTATGGAGTATCTCAACGAAGCAATCGGGGAAAACGAAAGCGCTTATTTTACCATTCAGCAATTCAAAGAAAATCAAACGTTGGAAAAAGCGTTTGTTCCACCAACAAATATTGAAGTTATAACTCAAACAGTACCTTACAATCCCCTAAAGAGTGAAGATGAAGTTCGTTTAATTTGTGTTGACTATGCTTTCGCCAATACAGTAAAAGGTGCGGGCAGAAAGGCAAACGACAACACAATTATTATTTGTATGTCATTGCATTGGAAAGAAAACCACTTTGAACGTCATGTTGATTACATTCAAGGTTGGGAAGGCTCAGATTCTACTGGTGCAGTAAACCGTATTCGTGAATTATATTGGGATTATCAAGCTGACTATATTGTTGATGACCAGCAATCTGGTGGTGAAGTAATTTATAATTTGTTTACACAACCATGGGAGCATCCAGAACGTGGTCGAGCATGGAATAGTCATGGCTTTACCATTAGTGATAAAACTGAATATGTTTCAGCGGTAGCTATTGACAGTAAAATCGAAGATTATAAAATGCGTACAGTTGACCCTCATGCTATTCCTTGTATTGTTCCAGTTAAGGGTTCTTCAACACTTAATGATATTGTATGGAAAGAAATGCGCCGTCAACTTGAATATGGAAATGTCAAGTTTTTGATTGATACTAAAGATTTTGAAGAAACTTTAGTTGATAGCGGCGAATATTTCAAAATGACTTCTGAACAGTATGGCATCGCTTGCGCTCCATACAATCACACAGAAGAACTAATCAAAGAAGCGGTCAACCTTAAAGCTGAATTTAAGCAAGATAAGGTACGTCTTTCTGAACCGCTTAATGGCACAAAAGACCGTATTGTTGCTTTGGCTTACGGCAATTATATTGCTACGTTGATTGAAAACAGATGGAATAAAGACTTAGCACAAGATGAATTTGATATTGACTCAATTCAACTTGTATGGTAAATATTAGAAAGGAGGATACAATGTCGGATTGTATTTCAAAACAAGACGTACAAGACGTAATCGACTTTGCTCAGGCGATTGCGGCTGTTTCTGGCGAATACGGTATGTATTCTCCTATGATGAGCAATCAGCTATTACAAAGCCTAAATAACAATCCTCGTATTCCAACTCTTGAATCCATTCAAGACGCGCTGGGAAAGTATAAAGAAGATGCTGGCACATTGCAGTCCTATATGGACTTTATGAGTAACTACGATATGGTGTTTAAGCGCACTATGTATAGTTATGCTAATGTACTGGCTTTTGATTTGTCTATGACTTGCATCAATGCTTATTCACAGCAAGACTATAAGTCTGAGGAATACGAAGAAGATAAAAAACGTGTATACGATTTTCTTGATAAGTTCAGATACAAGGACGAGTTCAGAAAATGTGTGGTTGAAGTTCTATTGCATGGTGTTTATTTCACTTGGTTCAGAAAGACTAAGTGGAAAAATCAAGGCATGAAATACGCGCTTCAAGTTATGCCACAGCGTTACTGTATGCTTACTGGCTATTGGGAAAAAGGTTTGCTATATGATTTTGATTATAGCTATTTCTTAAATCCCGGTGTTGATATTAATGGCTTCGACCCCTCTATGGCGAAAATGTATCGTCAAATGTTTGTTGACGGCGATGGAAGGTTATATAATTATCGTCCTACTACTCCGCTGAATAAGCGCACTGGTAAGTATGCTTATTGGGGGCAGACTTCCCCTGAGGACGGAGCATGGGTCGTGAAGTTGAATCCTGAGAACTTCAACACTACGCCATATCTTGCACCTTTCCTTAAAGACGCGATTACTTCCGCTGAAATTCAGAAGCTACAACGTGACAAGGACATTATTGGTGCTTCTGCTATTCTTGCTGGTGAGATTCGACTATTCGATAGCGCAAAATCTCAAAAGGCTAATCAGTTTGCTATTGACCCTAAGACTCTTGGCGGGTTTATGGCAAAAGCAAAAGCTGGTCTTGGCAGTCTGTTAAAGATTGCGGCACTACCGCTTGAGAATACTAAATTCTACCAGTTCACTGACAGTAATAGTGATATGTATGAAAATACACTTGCTACTACCGCTGGCGTTGGCTCTGGTATTAGTCGTGTTATTTATTCGTCTGACCGAATGAGCAACGCTGAGATTGAAGCGGGTATTATTGACCAATATAATACCATGAAACCGCTATATTATCAATTCGAGAATTTCCTTGATTTCTTTGTTAATAAGCTGACGAAGAAATATAAGTTCCACTTTACTCTGGACGGGTGCTCTTATCCGTTTGAGCGTGAAAAGCGATTTGATAAGCTAACTAAGTTGGCTGACAAGGGTTTGGTTATGAACTCTTCGCAGTGGGCTTCTGCTATTGGTATTGAGCCGCAAGTGTTTGAGCGTAGTCTTGCAGAAAGTAAATATACTGAGTGGGTTGAGGAATATAGCCAAATGCTAATGAATGTCAATACTGCCAACGCTGGTAGCGCTGGTGAAGCTGGTAGACCAAAGAAAGAAGATGGTTCGCTATCAGATAGTGGCGAACTTAATAGAGATAGCGAGGAAGGTATCTAATGATTGTAACACAACAAACACAAGATGCTGTTGAACAGCTTATTGGTCAAGCGTTCTTTATGAATCGTAAGATTGACAGAATGGTGAGCGTACTTGGAACTAAGTTTGCTTATAACAACACAGCAAAACTGATTCACCTGCAACTGGCTCATGCTTTTCCAATTCTTGCAGATGAGTTTGCGGAAAAATGTCTTGAACGCTACAATATTCCAGTATACTATCCAGCCACACCAGAAGGCAAAGAAGATTATCAGTCTGTAAGTGAAATTATTCACAAATTGGAAGAACTACTGCTCGATTATCAAACTTTGCTTATGGGCGCTTGCAAGGTGGCATTTGACAATAACGATATTCATGTGTATGCCGACCTTTTAGATATTCTTGAAGATTATAACAAGTTCCCAGAACAAGGTATACTGCTTGCGGATAAGATTGACCTTTATGGTGACAATCCGAGTTATGATATTCATGTTTATAAATTCTGGAATTTAGGAGAAAAGTAATATGTGCAGAGTGGGAGAACCTTCTAACCTCGATAGGTACAAGTATACTGATGACCCTGATATTATTCTAAAAGTACACCAAGCAGGGTTTGCGCCAGAATGGCGAGATAACTCAGGTGTGGTATACTGGCGTATTACTAATAAGTTGATTAAGGCATTAAAGAAACATAGTATTGACCTTTAAGCCTTGATATAGGAGAAATTATTATGAATGAATTTCAAGCTATTAAAAATCCTGCCGAAGCAAGAAGATTGCTAAAACTTGGCAATCTTATTTGTGATATTGCTCCTAAGAGAGAATATGGCAAAGAGAACGAAACTGTATTCTTTTTCAAGAGAACAGAAAAGCTGAAGCGAGATTTGGGTTGGAAATAAAATAGAGCGAGGTATGAGCGAAATTGAGTGAGAAAATTTGTGGAATTTATAAAATTACCAATAAGATAAATGGTAAAGTGTATATTGGTCAAAGTCAAGATATTTATAAAAGATGGTATGACCATAAAAAAGAATGTAGGAAAAAGAGAAAAGATATTGTTTTATATTGTGCTTTTACTAAATACGGAATAGAAAATTTTTCTTTTGAAATTATAGAAGAGTGTGCTTTGGAAGAATTGGACGATAAAGAAAAATTTTATATTAAAAAATATAATTCCTACATTGATTGGGAAAATACTAACGGATATAATATGACTATTGGTGGTGCTTTATGTCACACCCACGTTGGTAATGATGACCAAGGCACAAGAGTATATCAGTATGACAAAAATGGTGACTTTGTTGCCGAATACAGAAATTCAGTAAAAGCTGCCAAAGCAGTTGGATTAAAAGGGACAGCTTCTATTTTTCAAGCTATTAAAAAGAATACTTTAGCTGCTGGGTATCAATGGAGAAGGGAATATTTTAAAAAAATTCCAAAATATGTAAAGAATAAAAATACATTGAAAGTTTTACAGTATGATAAAGATGGTAATTTTATTAAAATACACGATTCCATTGAATACGCGAGTAGAGAAATTGATTGTAGCAGAAGTCTTATAGAATTGTGTTGTGAAGGGCATTCTAAAACAGGAAAAGGGTTTATTTGGAAATATTATGAACATAATTTTTCGAAAAAGATAGAAGTAAAAGAGTACAAAAATTTAGTGACTAATCCTATTGAGCAGTATACATTAGACGGAGAATTTATTGAAGCGTATGAAAGTTCAGCGGACGCGGAAAGAAAGACCGGTTTTAATCAATGCTCCATCGCTGAGTGTGCCAGAGGAAAACAAAAGACATCTTTTGGATATGTCTGGAAATTCACGAACAAGCCAAGAATCTCATATAATAGAAAACCAAGAGGTAAGAAAATAGTAAAATTAGACCTCAATTTTAATTTATTGACGGTGTATAACAGTATAGAAGAAACTTGTGTTAATGAGCACATGGGCGATATTACACTTAAAAAATATATAAAATTGGAAAAACCATTTAAGGGTTTCTATTGGAAATTTTATGAAGATTTCATTGAAAGGGGGTGAGAAATTGCAGAAAGAAATTAAATTGGAAAGCCCTAACGAAATAAAGGATTTTAGCGAATATGCTGAAAATAAGTTAGCTATTGCCAAAATTTGTGTGCTGTCTACTGCTCATAATTCTCACCGGTTAGAAATCAGTGAGGAAGTGCTACGGCGTGATATAGGTTCTATTCGAGGAAACTTCCTTGTTGCTGATATGGTGATGGGAGAAGCGACAACTCATACACCTTCAGAAGTTCCCGTTGGTTATTTTCTTCCGAATAAAGAAATTGAGTTTGAAGAAGTTGATACAGACGAAGGTAAGGTTGTAAAGGCTTGGGCTTATGCTGTTTTGTCTAAGCAATACGCTAAATCCGCCTATGAAATGTTTGTAAATGATAATCATCGTGCGACAAGCATTGAAATGACAGTAGAAACACCAGAAGATGATGAACACACTGTACTAAGTTTTGATGCGTATGGGTCTACAATTTTGGGTAAAAGCGTAGCTCCAAGTTGCAAAGACGCAGAAATTAGTTTGGTGCGATTTGCGGAAGAAGCCAACGCTTTCTTTACACAACAAGAAAACGAAACAATTTTGGATAAATTCGTAAATAAAAGAAAACAGAGTATGGCTGAAGAAAAATATGTTTCTCATCCGATTGACACTTCTAAAGAAGGACTGTACGAAGGCGAGTGGAACGGAAATAGAGCTAAACAAGATTTAGTGAAAGAAAAGAATTTTAAGACCTTTGCTCCAAAAGTTTGCATGAAACTTGAAGATGGATGGGAAGATAGAGAAGTCACTAAATTGGGCTATCCAGTAATGGGGTTGTATGATGGCAAATGGCGTTATTCAGCCAAAGGCTTGGCTTCAGCCCTTGCATATGCTAAAAAAGAAAATGAAACCGCAGTAGTTTCTAAAATCAATAAGATTTATAAGAAACTTGGTCTTGACTCTGAAGGAAAGGAGGAAACCGAAATGTCTGAAGAAGAAAAGAAACTATCCGAGCAGGAAGAAATGTCTTGTAAGGAAAATATGTCTGAGGAAGAGGAAAAGGAAAACACCGATTCCGCTAACGAAGAAAAGAAAGACAACGAGGAAAAGTCCGCTGAAATGAGCGAGGACGAAAGCAAGTCCGAAGAGGAAAAGGGCGATGGTGAGGACGAAAAGAAAGAAGAAATGTCCGAAGAATCCACCGAAATGTCCGCCGAAGAAATGATGGCTGAACTTGCTCGTCTGCAAAAAGACGTAGAGGAAAAGGAAAATATCATCATGGAAAAGGACAAGAAGCTGTCTGAGCAAGAAGCTGAACTTTCTGACCTTCGTGAGTTTAAGTGCGGAGTTGAAAAGGAAAAGCAGGCTATGTCCGTAGAAAAGGTAATGTCTGAAGTCAAGGATTTTGTTGACGCTACCAAGTTTGCAGAACTTCGTGATGAGGGTCTTGCTTGCGATGCTGAGAACTTTGACGCTTGGTCTAATAAGGTCAAGGCAACTTGTTTCTCCGCTATTCAGAAGAAAGGTCTAAAGAAACAGACTAACACTGTCTGGTCTTTCTCTGCACCGAATGAACCTCAGAATAATGAACCGACCGATTTTTGGTCACAAATGAAATCTAAATATAATTAAGTAAAGGAGATTAGATAATTATGGCTATGAACCATGCTATTCTTGACGGTAGCTCCACCATGTATTGGGATAATGACGCTCTAAACATGGCTGGCGTATGTGCTACCGTAGACCTTGATAATGGTCAGCTTGTCACCCTAAAGCAGATTAACCGCGAAGCAAACGGCGATGTTAAGGGCTTTGAGTATGAGGTAGAACCTGCAACTGCTGGTGCTGACAATGTATGGATTGTTGCGTCCCCAGAAGTTGGTTATGACCTTGAGTCACAGCTACACGATGACCCGCGTTATTTCTACAATCCAAAGGGTAAGGCAATGTCTGTTAAGGCTCTAATGTCTGGCGTAGACGTAATCAAGGTAACTAAGGAAGTATTTACTTCTGGTAATCTGCCGACTCAGGCAAATCTTGGTCAGTACATCGCACCTGACGCAAATGGTAAGTATGCTGACGCTGTTGCTGTTGCTCCTGCACAGGGCGCTTATTTCCGCGTAGAGGGCTTCGGTACTTTCACTTGTGGTTTTGAGGAAGTACCTGCTGTTTACCTGCGTTGTATGGCTAACTATCACTAATCGAAAGGAGAGTAGATATATATGATTATGAATCCTGAACTCGTAGCATTTGCGGCTGATTCTAAGACTGGTTTCTATGATGCTGCTATGCGTTATTTCTGCGATGGCGAAAAGACCGCAGACAATAAGGAACTTATGCACAAGGCTTTTCTGGCTGAAGTTGAACACAAGTCCCATTTCTCTCGTGAAGGTATGGAACTAAATGCTTGGATTGGCAACCCGTCTGTTTCTTGGGCGGCGATGAGTATTATTGATTCTACTATTCGCGCAATTGTTCCTGTAACCATTCTGCCACAGTTTAATCTGTTTGCTGATTTCCGTACTCAGGGCTTTGGCGATATTACCAAGTTTACTATTCAGCCACGCTCTTATTATGTTCTTTCTAAGGGCGGTCGTGCCGAAAGAACTTCTTTCCGTCAGAGAAAGTTCAATACCGATGTTACTCTGACCCCAGAAGAGCACATTATCACTATCTTTGAGAAGATGTATAATGTTCTTGCTGGTCGTGTAAACATTGCTGACTTTATGGGTTGGGTAATGACTTCTGTTCAGACTGAGATGTACACTGACGCTCTGGTTGCTCTGAACGCTGGTCTTGCTACTATTCCGAATGGTTCTCTAAATGTAAATGGCGCGTTTGATATGCGTACTCTGGTTAAGATGTGCGAAACCGTTCAGTATCGCAATGGTGGCGTAAAGCCAATTATTGCTGGTTCTGCAACTGCGCTGATGAACGTACTGCCCGATTCTACTTCTGGCTACCGCATGAATGTAGATGGTGAAGGCTCTGGCTCTATCGAACTGCTCCGCAACATTATGGGTTACACTGTAATGAAGCTGGATAATGCAGTTACCAAGGCTGGCGAACTGATTCTGCCTGATAACAAGATTTATGTTATTAGTCCTTCTCAGGATAAGCTAATTAAGGGCGTAATGACCACGCAACTCAGCAACTCTAATCAGTTCTACGAAAATGCTGACCTCACTTCCAATTTTACCCAACGAATTGAGTGGGGATTCCTTTATGCATCGGCGGCGTTTGCTGGTGTTTATACTATCAATCCGTAATTGATAGTTAATCGAAACTAAAGGAAAGAAAGGAAAACAAAAATGGCTGAAACAAAGTCTACTGGTCGTGGCAGACCAAAGAAAGTAGAGTCACAGGTGGATAACACTAAGGCAGAGAACGAAGCACTGAAGCAGGAACTTGCTGACCTAAAGGCACAGATGCAACTGCTAATGTCTACCATGTCTGCTCCTGTTGCTCCCACTCAAAAGAAAGAACAGCGTCTAATCCGCATTGTAAATATGTGCCATGGCTCTGTCGTTCTAAAGGGTTCTACCATTTGGAAGATTGACGGTCAGTTTAATTATCAAGATTTCCTTGAAACTGAAGCAAGCATTATTGTGTCAAATATGCCGAATATGGTTCGTTCTGGTGGTATTTATATTGCTGATGAACAATTTCGAGAAGAGCATAATCTGACTGACGTTTATCGTTATCTGTTGTCTGATGAGCAGATGAAGAATCTGCTTAATAGCGACCCCAACTATGTGATTGAAGCATATAAGGGGACTAATGATAATCAAAAGCAGATTATCATTGACATGATTTGTGATAAACTGGATAATGGTGAGAATGTTGATGGCAATGTTCTTATTACACTGTCTAAGCTAAGCGGCAAGGATTTGCTTGAATATCAAAATGCCGAGGAGGAATAACCAATGGGTACTCCTTTTGACCGAGTAGAAGATTTAGCTACTCGTAAAGTCAATGATTGGAAACTCGGTAAAATCTACAACAAATCGCTCGAAGGGTACAAGACATGGTGTGACGGTTTTCTTCTAAATGCTATTCCAAACTTTGCTAACGATTGCTGGCAAAGTTTGGAATACAATGAGGAAACTCGTGAATTTGTATCCGACCTTACACCGACTGAGATTGATATTCTTGCGTGTTTTTGGGTGCTGGAATGGTGGGAGCGTGAAACGAACGATGCGGCACAAAACGCCAGCAAAATGCAAACATCGTCATTTTCCGTACATTCTCCTGCACAGCACATGAAAGAAGAACAAGTAATTATCAACACTAAGCGAGAATCAGCATATCAGAAAGTCAATGATTATTTGCTTCAAGACCTTGACAAGATTGGAGGTCTATAATGAATAAAATTGATGAAATTTTCAATGTGCTTATTCAATATGAAAAAGCGGTTGATGATAATGATATGTCTGCTACTTTGGATTCTTACCTTGCGTATGTAGATAAACTATATGTACGTTATTTCGGTCAAGACCATAGTGAAATTAGTGCTTATCTTAAAGGACTGTATCTGTTGGGTGCTGACGCTCATCACGATACAGTAAAACGAGTGGTATTTGATATTATCCATATTCTCGAAAAGGAGTGAGCCTATGGCTAACAAATTTTTTGAGAATGAAATGGAAATGGGAATGTGTATGACCCCGAATGACGAATATCGAGGTATACAACAAGCCTTTATAGATGAACAATGGGAAAACACAACCCAAGAAGTTGAAGTGGAAGAACAGGATTATATCGGTGCAGATACTTACCATAAAGTTCATGTGTGGGTTAGTAAAGTTATTGGTACTACAACCACATTTGCAAAAAATGGTAATGATTACCGTTCGCTGATGTATAAGGAACTTGATTATTGTCCAGAACGAGGAACTTACTTCAAGTATGAAAATAATTATTGGATTTCCGACTTCGTGAATCCTGCTGACGGCGTAGTTGGTGGAAACACTATTCGCCGTTGTACCAATTTCTTGCGGATTGTTGACCCTGACAATGGTTCAATCTTTTCTATACCTTGTGTACTTGACTATGCGATGACTTCTCAAATGGTACAAGTTTCCAGCTATATTATTACGCCGAATAACCACGCTATTGTTATTGTGCAAGCTAATCCTGATACTATGCGCTTGTTTACTTACAACAAGCGTTTTATCATAGGTGGGCGTGCTTTTAAGCTAACGGCTTTTCAGAACGCTCTAATGACTAATGTTGAAGAAAAAGAGCCTACTATTCTTTATCTCGACCTTAGTCTTGACGAATTGCACGATGGTGATGACTTGGTTAATCAAGTTGCTAACAATGGCGAATATAACTATGAAATCACACTTGATACAGGAGATATTACTGTGCCTGAGTATCATGCGCCCATTCAAGTTAGTGCTACTGTTACATTGAATGGTGAACAAGTAGCGAAACCTGTAATTTGGAAGTCCAGCAATAGAAGTGTAGTCGATGTTATAAACGGAGAACTGCGCTTTTATGGCAAAGGCAGGTCTACTATCGAGGTATCGCTTAAAGGCAATGACGCTGTTTATACTGAAATAACTGTCGTTGTTGCTGATAAGAAAGAAATTCAACCTGTGGTTACAATGCTTAATCCTTTTGATAAGGTAAGACAATATGAAACCAAGTCCACTCAGTTTACTGTTGGTGGTGAAGCTGTGCATATTATTGAGTGTACACTTGATGATGGTGTACTTGATAATGGTGCAATTAAGTTAACGGTTGAATTTGATAAGATTCTTGTGTATTGCCATAAGCCGTCTGTTCAAACACAAGCAATTTATGTGCGTGGCATGACAGATACTTATGGCGAAGTTGAAGGACTGTTCTATATTAGAGCGGTCAGCCTGATGGGGTGATGTTATTTATAATTCAATGAAAGCGTTGCCTTACATTCCGTATAATATACTAACTTATCTTGCGACCGAGGAGGAAGAAATCTGGAAGTTGCTAAAGTATAATGATTATAATGCTTTAAGCAAACCAGAACTGACTTATAGCGAGAAGCTGGAACTAATATGGAAAACGGGCGCACAAGACAAATATAGCGTCTTTCTGACTCCCCTTGTTGAGGACGTTATAGCTGAAAGCAAGTGTATTTTGAAAGTTTATGACTATTATATCCACGCTAAAGATTTGTATGTGGCTACGCCAGTGTATGCGTTTGATTTCTTGTATGGAGGTCAAATGTCTTTGGTAGAATATAATGGTGTACCCGTATCTCGTGGAGATTTGTTTATTCATCGTGCTATGGCTGTGCTGAATGGTGCATATGTAGCAGGAATTGGTAAGCTGACTTTCCATGACGATATGTCAAGATATGACTTGGCTCGAAGCACTATAGGAAATGCGAAAACATTTACAGGCGTTCAGCTTTATATGAGCACGCTTGTGGGCGATTCTGGTAAGGATGTTGCTTGTGGCGATTGATTTACAATACCTTAAAGAAGTATACTTCGCTTACGATAAACCCGTTCCCTATAAATGTAAGGGGGGTAACACTATTAATATTATTCCTGTTAATGTCAAGCATGGTATGATTTTTCAGTCGAGCATTGACATTATAGCATTTGATAAAAACAGCGTCAATGATGCAAAGGTAATTTCTATGAGTTATCTTGAATTTATTATCGGTCTAATGGCTGAAGCACCTGTTTTTGTTCAAAAATTGGTTAATATCTTAAAGTTGTGCTTGGGCTTAGAACATCCTGCAATCAAGTTTAATGATAAGAACAACAAGCCGTTAATAGTGGATGAAGAAACAGGGATAGAAATTACTCATAAAGATTTTGAGGATATTCGTAGAATTATACTCTATCAGAATATTCCGAAATATGACGATGAGTATATTAACCCAGACTTGAAAAAAGCAATGGAAGAAACTGACAAGTTGAGAAACAAAGATATTGATATGCCGACTTTTGAGCGAAAGTGTGCAATTATTACGGCTCATTGTGGTTTATCCAAGAAAGAACAACTTGAGATGACGTTGCGTTCTCATATTATGCTTTTTGACGAAGTGTGTGGGGAGATTGAATTTACAACAGTTCGTCCTGTGGCACTGTTTGGTGGTAAAGGAAACGAACTTGAACATTGGATTTATCATAAAAAGAAAGGTAAATTCGATAATTATATTACAGGGAAAGACGAACTTGTTAAGCAGATGGGTGGCGAAGGCAGCTTCTCTGATACGTCTACTGATACAAGTCGCGGCGATTCTCTGGAACAACTTTATAAAGGAGGAAATTAAATATGGCTTCTGCTAATATTTTCACCGCTGGTCCTGCTCGTGCGCTGTTTTTCTACGGTCAGGACTTGATTGGTGTTGGTACTACTCTAAGTGATACCACTTTTGATTCTTCTATCACCGCTGAAGAGGTTCGCGGTGGTCAGGGTGAATGTTGCCCCCTGTGTTGAGTAATCAGCATAGGCTCAGCGTTAAATGCTTTGAATCCCTAAAGCCTATATACCTAAACAGCAATTGGAAACAATAAGCTGAATGGTTGCGAAAGCAGAAAAAAGTTATAGGATGATTATAAGGTTAAATCCTAAGTAATCAAAGAGCAAAATGGGTGTTTAGCAGAGAAATTCCTAAATATATATTGACTACTATTATAATGTGTGATATAATATATACATGGAAAACTCCCAACGATTATTCCCTTGTGGGGAAGTAGAACCACAAGCTAATGGTGGAAGAAAAATACTGCTCCTTATTTTATAAGGATGAAGATTTAATCTGCTCTCATGTGAAAGCATGAGGTGTCTGCTTTTATAGTAAGACCGCATAGGTGTTGCGAACTTATGTGAACAATATAGGTAATCTGCTCTACGGTTGATAAACACATGGAAGTTTAACAGCCCGCCGATACTGGAAACAGTACGGTGTATTTCTGCGGATATGCTGGAAAACCCTTAGAGCCTTTAAGCCAAAACGGAAAGTTGAAATACTTAAACGCAAAGGATAAAAAGTTAAAGGATTGGGTAATCAGCAGGGAATGGATGAATAGTCCTGCCCTCAACGACTATGGGTTGAAATACTCGTAGGAAACAAGCGTTTCCGAAGTGCAGAACTCCTAAGTCACGAAAGTGATATGGTGAATGATATAGTCTGTTCTTGTATAAAAGTACAAGGTTTTGAACAAAAACTATGTAAAAGTAGCGTTTTACATATAACGAAAAGCAATATTTCCATGATTCTTCACTGACCGTTTCCATCACAGATGCAATGTTCAACCTTCAGTACGTTGCCGCTAACCTTGGTGTAAACCTTGAGCAAGGCGGTCTATCTGTTACTGAAGAGGAACTTGTAGTCGGTGCTGTTGGCGGTTCTGTAACCCTAACCAACAAGCCGATTGCTTTTTCTGGCACTTATATCGGTTGGTATAAGAAGCCTTCTGATTCTGAATGGTCTATTGGCACTATTGACGCTGACCAGAAGAAGATGAATATCGCTGGCGCAAAGACTGACGAGCACTATTGCGTAAAGTATTTCTATCAGAACGAAAATGCTAAGTCTATTACTATTAAGGCTCAGTTCGTTCCAAAGGTACTGCACCTTGTTCTAATCAATGACTTGTTTTCTGGCTCTACTGCTGATGTAGCTTCTTCTACTTCTAAGTACGGTCGTTTGATTACTGACATTCCGCAGTTCCAACTTGATGGTAAAATTTTCAAGCGGTGTGCTTGAAAATAACGCCACTTATATCAGGTGACTGGTATAAGCTCCACGTTAAATGCTTTGAATCCCTAAAGCCTACAAAACTCAAACAGTAATTGGAAACGATAAGCTGTGTAGTTGCGAAAGTAGAAAAAATTTGTAGGATATTCATAAGGTTAAATCCTAAGTGAATGTAAATGGGTCTTTAGCAGAGAAACACCTAAGTACGATATTATCGTATATGG
>ERZ808278.924-NODE-924-length-14853-cov-4.537775_pt1 | contig 14853 bp, 9 predicted proteins | sample MGYA00521239_ERZ808278 | MGnify/ENA primary metagenome ERZ808278 (study PRJEB31516, sample SAMN03275600) | gut metagenome | biome: mammalia-associated habitat; material: feces | host: Papio cynocephalus | place: Kenya | collected 2012-07-17 ... | reverse complement strand
GAATAGCATTATCGGGTGATTGTTCTCCACTAATTGCCATTAATAGACCGTTAATGCATTATCGAATACGGCTCCATTAAACGCCATTAAAGACCCATTGTTAAAAACAGAAGTAACATATAATTCCCCGTGAATTAGCCATTAATTGCATCATCAGGTACTACTCTCCGCCAGTTGCCGTTAACGGACCGTTAATACCAACCAATTATATACGTATTTTGACTACCGCGGCTGCTTTACTTGTATATTTTTTCTGCCCACAGGTCATGCAGAAACTCCATAGCGGGGATAACCTCTATATCTCCTACCCGTCGGCGCACGGGGTCTAATGATACTATCATCAGTCGCGCTTGCGGGTGCTCATCGTGGAATGCTTTCAGTCCTGCCAAGTGGCGCGTTTGTACCTCGGAGGACGACTTGAACTCTATCGCCACTTCTGCCTGTCCGAGTACGGCATCCACCTCCTGCTCCTGATAGGTGTGCCAATAACTTAGTGCATGTCCCATATTGTGATACCCCAAGTACGCAATGATTTCCTGTACCATCAGATGCTCAAAGGCATGTCCGAAGTCTATAGAACCCGGTTGCAGGTTGCGTCGCGACAGCAGATAATTGGGTATCGCCACGTCGAAGTAGTAGAACCGTGGTGCTTGGCGCAACTTACGCTTGACCACCTGCGTGTAAGCGGGCACCATATAGCCCACCAAGGTCTCCTCCAAAATGGAGAAATACTCCTTGACGGTCTTGCTGTCGATGCCGCAATCAGAAGCGATTTTGCTGTGGTCCCCCATCTCACCGTTGGTGAGAGCCGCCACTTCCAAGAAACGATTGAAAGTCTGCAGGTTGCGCACCAGAGACTCGGCTTTTATCTCCTCTCTGAGATAGACCGATATATAGGCTTGCAACCGTTCGCGTGCCACTTCAGGACGCGCCATATAGTGCCGCGGCAGCATTCCCTGATTGATAGCGCGCAACAGGTCAAAGTCAGGTATCTCTGCACTCACTAACGGGTACAATGTACGCAGCATTGCCCGCCCGCCGAGGGTATTCACTCCATGCCGTTTCAGTTTGCGTGCGCTACTGCCACTGAGAATAAAGCGCAGGTTCTTCCGCACAATCAGGCGATGTACTTGGTCTAACAGTTCAGGCAGGAGCGGTATCTCATCTATCACGACCATAGCCCCGTCCGGCAGCACTGACAATTCCTGCTCCAGCAAAGCAGGGTTGCGTTGCAGGCGTTCAAATGTGGCACGCTCTAACAAGTCATACGTTCTCGCTTCAGGAAAACGTTGTTGCAACAAGGTGGATTTGCCGGTCTGGCGTGCGCCAAACAGGAATATACTATCCTCTTCGAGATTGTTGAATGATATAAGTCGCTCGTACATATACTGTTGCACTATCTTTTTGGTGGCTTTATTCAAATAATAACCTGTTTATTATTCCGAAAATTTGTGTAATTTTCGGAGTGGCACTCCGAATTTTATATGAATTTTTGGAATGTGCGCCACAAAGGTAGTGCATTTTTTCCATATACGCAAACATATAATTCCCCGTGAATTAGCCATTAATTGCATTATCAGGTATTATTCTCCGCCAATCGCCGTTAATAGACCATTAATGCATTATCGAATACGGCTCCATTAAACGCCATTAAAGACCCATTGTTAAAAACAGAAGTAACATATAATTCCCCGTGAATTAGCCATTAATTGCATTATCAGGTACTATTCTCCGCTAATTATCGTTAATAGACCGTTAATGCATTATCGGACATGGCTCCATTAAATACCATTATAAGACCCATTGTTAAAAACAGGGTAACATATAATTCACGTGAATTAGTCATTAATTCCCCTATAACGATATTCTCCGCTAATTATCGTTAATGAACCGTTAATGCATCGAGTGGTTCTTTATACGATAGGGACAGCGTAAACACCGTCTTCGCGGCGGTAGGCATAGTTATTTCTGCATGAATTTTATTGCGCTGCGAAGGTAGTACAAAAAACGACAACTGCAAGTAAATGAGCAGTTTCTAAAAAAAAGTTCGGTTGTTTGGCTGAGATTTGTTCGGTTGTTTGGCTGTGTAGAGATACACTGCAAAGGGGCGTACTATATATGAATTATCGGTTGGCAAAAAAGAGACTGCCTACACTTGTCAGGCAGCCTCCTAATAATGGAAAAATTCCAGATATGTGACGGTACACGACAGGTACCGGATGATTGCGGATTAGGCGAAGAGTTTGCCGAAGTCGTCGTGGGAGATGGATTTCTCTTCGAGTTTGACGGCGGTCTTGACGGCAGCGTAAATCTTCTGCTCGGCTACACGCTCGACAATGCCGCGGAGTTGGTTCTCGTCCTTGAGGATTTGCTGTGCGTAGTTGGTCAGGTAAGCATCGTCCACGTGCATGAGACCGTACTGCATGAACTGCATCTTGGCTACCTTCTTGGCGTAGTCCTCTACGTCTTCCTTCTCGATGTTGATGTTGTACTTCTTGAGAAGTTGCTCCTTAGCCAAGTGCCACTTGAGTTCCTCAATCATCTGCGGGAAGTCCTTTTCAATCTCCTCGTCTGTGAGTTTCTCGTTGGTGGCGTGCAACCAGCGTTTGAGGAAGTCCTCGGGGAATGCGAGACCCTCCATCTTCTTCATAATGGCAGCCTTGGCATCGAGTCCGAACTTGTATTCGCTGTCCTCCGCCATGTTTTCCTCTATCTCGGCTTTGACGTGCGCACGGAAGTCCGCTTCGTCCTTGACGGTGTTGTCGCCATATACCTTGGCGAAGAGTTCGCCGTCGATTTTGGCAGCCTGATGGCGTGTGATACCTTGTATTTCAAACGTGAAGTCCGAGGTCAGTTCTTTCGCCTCCTGCTTGGTGATGTCGAGCAAGGAACCGATTTCCACTTCGTTTTGGAACGCCTTCTGCGGGTTGAAGGTTATGACATCGCCTTTCTTGGCTCCCGTGAAGAGTGCTGCTTGCTCTTTATCCACCATGTATTGGGGGTTGAGCATGGCGTTCTCCTTGGTCATGCCGTTCTCGCGCTGCTCGGTGAGGAGCCCCTTGATGACGTCGCCGTCCTGCACCTCGTCAGCCTCTACGTAGTCGCCGAAACGCTGTGCGTAACTCTCCACTTGCTTGTTGACCATGTCATCGGATACCTCGATGTTGTAGTGGGTGAGTTTGTTGTGCCCGTTGAGGGTGGCGTCGAACTCGGGAGCGAGTGCGATGTCGAAGGCAAAAGTAAAGGTGTCCTGCGTGTCGAAGTCCACTTTGGGTGTGAGTTCCTCGTTGGGCAGGGGGTCGCCCAATATATTAAGGTGTTGCTCCTCGATGTACTTGCCGAGTGCATCGGAAAGGGTCTTGTTGATGACCTCTGCCATGACGCCTTTGCCGTACATCTTCTTTATCAGACCGGCGGGCACCATACCCGGGCGGAAGCCGGGGACATTCGCCTTCTGGCGGAGTTGTTTGAGTTCTTTTTGAACAGCCTCTTGGTAGTCAGCGGGCTCCACGGTGAGTGTGAGCACGGTCATGAGGTCTTTGGTTTCTGATTGATTAAATTGCATATCTCTTTGTTTATTAGTTTATTCGTTGATTTGTTTTAACATCTTATCGGTTGCCTATCCCTTGCGTATCCCTTGCTTATGGGTTGCTGTTTGGCACGACTTTGGCGGGGAGGGGACGTTGATGTTTGTTAACGATTGGCGCGTTTGCGCTCGAGTTCGTCGAGGATGATTTTGCGCAAGCGCATGTGGTGGGGTGTAACCTCGACGTATTCGTCGCCCTTGATGTACTCCAGCGCCTCCTCGAGACTGAACTTGATAGCGGGTGGGAGGACTGCCTTGTCGTCGGCGGACTTGGAACGCATGTTCGTCAGGTTCTTGGCTTTCACCACGTTGATGACGATGTCGCCCTCTTTGGAGTTCTCGCCGACCACCTGACCGGCATAGACCTCCTCCTGCGGGTCGATGAAGAAGCGTCCGCGGTCCTGCAGTTTGTCGAGCGCATACGCCGATGCGGTACCGCCCTCCATGGCAATGAGCGAGCCGTTGACGCGGACAGGCATATCGCCCTTGTACGGCTGATACTCAAGGAAGCGGTGCGCCATGATTGCCTCGCCCGCGCTCACGTTCATCACATACGTGCGCATACCCATGATACCGCGCGAGGGGATGATAAACTCGAGGTGGATACGGTCGTTGACGAGTTCCATCTTGGTCATCTCGCCTTTGTGGACGGTGACAAACTCGATGATTTTGCCCGAACACTCCTCGGGGGTGTTGACCGTCAGTGCCTCAACGGGTTCGCACTTGACACCATCTATCTCCTTGATAATCACCTGCGGCTGACCGACTTGCAGTTCGTACCCCTCGCGGCGCATAGTCTCGATAAGCACCGAGAGGTGCAGCACGCCGCGCCCGAAGACACGCCACGAGTTCTCGGTGGTGCCGCGCTCCACACGTAAGGCGAGGTTCTTTTCCAGTTCCTTGGTGAGACGCTCCTGTATGTGGCGGCTGGTAACGAGTTTGCCGTCTTGCCCGAAGAAAGGAGAGTCGTTGATAGTGAACATCATTGACATCGTCGGTTCGTCGATAGCAATGGGCTTCATGGGTTCGGGGTTCTCGTAGTCGCAGATGGTGTCGCCGATTTCAAAGCCCTCGATGCCGATGAGTGCGCAGATGTCGCCGCTCTTGACCTCGTTGGTCTTTACGTGCCCCATGCCTTGGAAAGTATGGAGTTCTTTGATTTTGGTCTTGACCATCTTGCCGTCTTTCTTGGCGAGCGTGACGTTCATACCGTCGCGCAAAGTGCCGCGGTGGACGCGCCCGATGGCGATACGACCGACATAGGCATTGTAGTCGAGACTGGTGATGAGCATCTGCGGCGTACCCTCCAACTCTTCGGGGGCGGGGATATACTCGATGATAGCGTCCATGAGGGCGGTCAGGTCTGTGGTCGGCTTGCGCCAGTCGGTGGACATCCAGCCGTTCTTTGCCGAACCGTAGATAGTCTGGAAATCCAATTGGTCGTCGGTAGCATTGAGGTTGAGCATCAGGTCGAACACCTCCTCCTGTACCTCGTCAGGACGGCAGTTGAGTTTGTCCACCTTGTTGATAACCACGATAGGTTTGAGGTTGAGTTCCAATGCCTTCTGCAGCACGAAGCGTGTCTGCGGCATAGGTCCCTCAAAGGCGTCCACCAGCAGCAGTACGCCGTCCGCCATATTGAGTACGCGCTCCACCTCACCGCCGAAATCGGCGTGCCCGGGAGTGTCTATGATGTTGATTTTGTAGTCTTTATACTCGATAGCGACGTTTTTGGCAAGGATAGTGATGCCTCGCTCGCGCTCCAAGTCGTTGTTATCCAGTATCAACTCGCCTTTCTGTTCGTTGTCGCGGAACAGGTGGGCAGTGTACAACATCTTGTCAACCAAGGTGGTTTTGCCGTGGTCAACGTGGGCGATAATCGCTATGTTTCTAATCTTTTGCATACGTGCGTAGTAACACAATCTAAAATGTAATCTCTAAAAGCCCGCAAAGTTAGTGCTTTTTTTCGGAATGTGCAAATAGCGATGTGTTTTCCTATGGCGGGAAAAAGTGGGGGAGGGGCGTGATGGACACGGGGGAGATAAGAAACAGGTGGCACTCTGTCGGGAATGCCGAGAGTGCCACCTGTGGTCGGCGTCTGTGCCGTAGCGGCTACGACAAGAAGATAAACAGCAGCGGTATCAGAATACCGACAAGGAACTCTATGCCGCCTATACCGATAAGGCTGTGTTTGCCTTTTAGCATCAATATACCCGAAAGCACAATAACCACCAGCGCACCGGCAAAGATATCCGAGAACCATGTCCACGCCTTACCCGGGTTGTAGTGCAGTTTGCTAAGGCTGCCCAGGATAGGGCGTTTCTTCACTTGCTCAAGGACAGCATTACCCGTGGAGAGATTGACCACCAGGTTGCTATTGCCCTTCAGGAATACTTTGAGCGTGTTCGCATCAGGGAAGTAGTGCTGTATCTCTTGACCCTCCACACCGCACGCAGAGAGCCATGCGTCTATCTGCGCTTGGCCGGTAGTCGCTTGCGTGGCGGGCGCGAACCGGTACTCGGTGCGCGTGATAGAGTACTGGCTGTTGAACGAGTTCTTATGGTTGAGGGCTATGCCGCTGATGGCATATACAAGCAACATACCTGCAAACACATAACTCAGTTCGCGGTGAATGATACGAAACCACTTGCGCACCTTGGCACCTCTGCTTGCTTTCGTCTGTTCCATAGTAGGGATAGCGCAAGCCAACTACTCGGTGATGATTTGGTAGGAGACCGCCTCGGCATAGTAGCCCTTGATAGCAGCCTTCTCCGTCTCACAGCCGTTGCCGTCGGTGCCGTGTTGCTCGGCAGGGTTGTTGGCTGCTACAGGTTCGGGCTGTACCTCAAAAGCGTGAAGCACACCCTTTACACGGACGATATTGTTGATACAAGCGGCATCAAAATTGCCCATCTTGGCTCCTTCGACACGCAATATACGCGGACGGATAATGGTGTCATTGTCCGTATAAACGGTATCGGACTGTGTCCCCATAAGGAAGGCTTTGCGTCCGCCGTGTTTGCAGAGGTGGCTGCATACGCCTTGGAAGGTGATGGTGTCACCCAGTAGCGATTCTGCTTGGCTGTACACCTCATCAATAGTGTAGATGGTTTCGGCTTTCTCTGTAGTCTTGGCACATGATGCCAAGCACATGGCAGCCACAACGGCTGCAAAAAACATTACCTTTTTCATTGTATCTGTTGAATTGTTAGTTGCTGATTTTCTGTTGTTTAATTATCGTTGTTTAGCGTATTCGGCTCATAGTGCCGCCATTTCTCGATGAGGCGGGTCATGTCTTCGGGCCATTCGCTGTCGAAGAACATCGCTTCGCCCGTGCGGGGGTGGGTGAAGCCGAGCGTCTTGGCATGCAACGCCTGCCGCGGACAGAGTGCAAAGCAGTTTTGGATGTACTGCCGATATTTCTGCGTGGGCAATCCTTTGAGTATCTCCATGCCTCCGTATTTCTCGTCAGCGAACAGCGGATGCCCGATGCTGCGCATGTGCACACGTATCTGATGGGTGCGCCCTGTCTCCAACCGGCACTCCACGAGTGTCACGTACGGATATCTCTCCAGCACGCGCCAATGCGTGATGGCATCTTTCGCCAGCGGGTTCTCCTCGGGGTCCCATATCCGCCAGCGTGTGCGGTCTTTGTTGTCGCGCGCAAGGGCTCCGACTATCGTTCCTTCGTTCTCCGTGAAAGTGCCCCAAACGAGGGCATTGTAGGTGCGTTGGGTGGTGTGCTGGTAGAACTGCTGCCCGAGGCACGATTTCGCCTCAGGTGTCTTTGCCACTAACAGGAGTCCGCTGGTGTCCTTGTCTATACGGTGCACCAGTCCCACTGCAGGGTCATTCATATCAACGGTGTCGCGGAAATAGTACGCGAGGGCGTTCACCAGCGTGTGCTCGTAGTTGCCATGTCCGGGGTGCACCACCATCCCCGCAGGCTTGTTGACCACCAGCACCTCGTTGTCTTCATAGACGATGTTCAGCGGGATATTCTCGGGGAATACGGTGTAGTCGCGCGGCTCGTGGTTCAGAAGCACCTGTATGAGGTCCAGGGGCTTGACCTTGTAGTTGTTATTCACGGGCATGCGGTTCACCCACACGTTGCCCGCGTCTGCTGCCCGCTGGATACGGTGGCGCGAAGTACCCGGCATGTGCTCAGCGAGGTACTTGTCCACCCGTTGCGGGGTCTGCCCCTTGTCCACGGTGCATCTCCAACGCTCAAAGAAGTCCAGTTCGTCGGGGTCTTCGATGGTCAGCAATTTCAATTCTTCGTCACTCATAGTTCAGTCTTGGCTGTAGTTCATGCCTTTTCCGCTTTTGCCGTCCGTACAGACCGGTGACTTAGAAGAACTCTTCCTCGTCGTATTCGGTGTCGGCGGTAACGGTTTTTTCAATATCCGTGGACATCTTCAGGTCCACGCTACTGCCCTCTACAACAACTGTGCCACTTGATGGCGATTGTGAATAAACAACGTATTGGTCTTGATTGTCGTCTGTTGGCGGGACGTCATACTCGATGATACCTACACTCAGCATGCTTGCCAGCAGCCACGAGCGTGCCTCGCTGAGCGTTTTGCCCGACAATGATGGCACCGTCACTTCGGCGGTACCTTGACCTTTGCCCGCCACCAACGTCACAGAGGTGCCTTCGGGCAGGGTGCTCCCCGCCGGCACGGACTCGCCATCACGTTGAATATCAAGGATAATGTCCTTGAACGCCGAAGGCTCGTACTTCACCTCTTCTACGTTCAATCCCAGCGATTTTACGGTGGCTTGAGCCTGCCTGAGACTGACATCGCGCAGTTCGGGCATAGTGACAGGACGGCGGAAACGCGCATTCCGTATCGCATACACGGTGCGCCCGTGTTTCACTTTCGAGCCTGCCGCAGGAGTCTGCTCCACGAGGGTGCCGAGGGGAGTTTTGGTGGAGTAGGTCGAGTCGATAATCTCCAGATGCAAGTCTTCCGCCGCCAGCGTAATCTGCGCCTCCTCTATGTAAAGCCCTGTAATAGCGGGCACTTCCACCTCCACGCCATGTTCCGTATAACGCTTCAGACAAAACTGCAACACCACAACGCCAACCGCCGCTATGGCGATGGCTATCAATACGTTAGTCAGGATAATACCTGCTTTCGTCTCTCTCCAAAATGATTGCCTGTCCATGCTGAAATCAGGAAAATGCACTATTTCCTGTGCAAAGGTACAACTTTTTTTGTGTATATCCAAAAATAGCAGTAACTTTGCGCCGATTTTGGTACTAACCACCAAATCAAAGAATAGTAAAGCGTTAATTTTTAATTAATTATCTTGTTATGAAGAAGATTTTGCTTATCGCTCTTGTAGCCGTATGTGCTATGGGTTGCTGCAAGAAATCCGCTAAATGCGAGGGTCAATGCTGCAAGGAAGGTGAGAAGACCGAATGTTGCCAAAAGGCAGAGGGTGAGGGCTGCCAAAAGGCTGCTGAAGAGGGGTGCTGCCAAAAGGCTGCAGATACTACCGAGGCTGCTGTTGAGGCTCCCGCAGAGGCTGCTCCTGCTGAGGCTGCAGAGTAATTGACTGCGATTACACACGATTACCCCCCCGGGGGGTACAAAAGGAGGTCGTCTGACAAATTCAGGCGACCTCTTTTTGCTTAGGCAGATATTCTCAGGTCTTTATCGGGTTATTAACGGGTTGTTCACGAGACCCTGTCGAGAGGATGCCGAGAGTATTTCCTATGTGACTACTGTGCAGACCTGTCCTCTTGTATGAGGTGGAGCAAGGCTTCCACGGCTTCTTCCTGCGGGATGTTCTTGAGTACGCACTCCTTGCCGCGGTAGAGGCTGATGCGTCCGCGCCCTGCTCCCACATAGCCGTAGTCGGCATCTGCCATCTCGCCGGGGCCGTTGACGATACAGCCCATGATGCCTATTTTCAGCCCTTGCAGGGGTTTGCCTGTGCGGTCGGTGAGGTGCCGGGTGGCGGCTTTGACCTGGGCGATGGTCTTCTCGAGGTCGAACAAGGTGCGCCCGCAGCCCGGGCAGGAGATGTACTCCGTCTTATATATACGCACGCGCGATGCTTGGAGGATGTCCTTGCTCAGTTGCTCCAGTTGCTCGGGGGTGAAATTGGGGTTTCGGAGGGTGAGGTTGGTGGCGTTGTACTGCCAAAGCAGCCTTCCGCACTCGGCAGCAGCGTGGAGTTGGAAGAGCGTCCAATCGGTGTCGTGGTTGGTGTAGAAGACGGTGTCGCCCTCCACGGAAGTCCGGGTGTCCGTGGCATACCGTATGCTGTCGGGACAGACGAAATAGTCCACCAGTGCGCGGGCGACGGGTATCTCGTTTTCAGGGGCTTCGCTGAGGCTGACGCGCACCGTGTCGCCAATGCCGTCAGCCAAGAGGGAACCGATGCCGACTGCGGATTTGATGCGTCCGTCTTCACCCTCACCGGCTTCCGTCACGCCCAAGTGGAGCGGGAATGCCATGCCCTCTGCGTCCATCTGCCGCACCAAGAGGCGTACCGTGTCCACCATAACGCGGGTGTTGCTGGCTTTGACGGAGATGACGATATTGGTAAAATCTTCACTTACTGCCACACGCAGGAACTCCATCACACTCTCGACCATGCCTGCGGGCGTGTCGCCATAACGGGACATGATGCGGTCGCTCAGGCTGCCGTGATTGACCCCAAGACGGAGGGCGGTGTGGTGGGCTTTGCAGATGTTGAGCAGACGGGTGAAACGCTCGCGCAGCCGTGTGAGTTCGGCTTGGTACTCCTCGTCGGTGTAGTCGATATGGCGGAACTTGCGTGCGGGGTCGATGTAGTTGCCCGGGTTGATGCGCACCTTCTCCACCACCTGTGCTGCGGCATCTGCCACGTCGGCTTGGAAGTGGACATCAGCAACTAAAGGCACTCGACATCCGACCTTCCCAACCCCTCCTTCAAAGGAGGGGCTATCAGAGATATTGCAATCCCCTCCTGTCGCGGGGTCCCCACAAGCCCGTGGGCGTAGTGGGGTGCTCTTGGAGGGGTTGGGGAGGTCTGCGTGTATTTGTTTTAATGACTCCACCTCCCTCAACCCCTGTGTGGTGAAGCGTATCAGTTCCGCCCCTGCGGCGATGCAGCGTCGTGCTTGTGCCACACTGCCTTCGATGTCATTGGTGGAGGTATTCGCCATGGTCTGGATACGAATGGGCGACTCACTACCTATCTGCAGGTTCCCGACTTGTGTCTGCGTCGTTTTGCGACGTGTGTATGTGCGATTTATATCCATCACGTTATTTACTTAATACAGAATGTTATATTCTTACAATAGAACTTATATGGTTAATTACACGATTAATGACACGATAATTATTGTTCATATATCTCCTCTTGATACTAAAAGCAAAAATAATGCCATAGTTATTTGCACGGTTCAAAAAAAAGCAGTATCTTTGCAGCCGCTTTTGAGAAAAAGCACGAATCAGTAGCTCAGCAGGTAGAGCACATCCCTTTTAAGGATGGGGTCCTGGGTTCGAGCCCCAGCTGGTTCACAGAGAGGAGAGCCTTGCTCTCCTCTTTTTTCTTCTTTTCTTTTCCCTCGCGTCTCTATCGCGGGTCTGTCGCGGGTCTGTCGCGGGTCGCGCCTGTTCTTGAAACACGATGCAAAGATGCATCTCACCCTATTGGACTTATTGGACTTATTGGACTTATTGGGCTTATTAGGCTCATTGGGCTTATTTGTCTCCGCCGGGGACGCGGGCGCCTCGCCCGCGGGAATAGAGTGAGCATATAGGCACAGCGGCGTGCTCTCTTGCCCGCGAAGGTAGGGTGGGTGGGTAGGGTGAGTACTCTTATAAACTATATACACCCGCCCGCGCGTACATGTATATATATAAATAGGTACTCACCCTACCCTACCTACCCTACCTGTTCTTCGCCGCCTGTTTCTTTTTTCTTTTCCATATATTTACAATAATAACGCGGCATATACACTATGGCGACGTAGCGTACACATGACGACGACGTGCGCACAGGAGGGAAGTATAGAGGGGAGAGTTTGGCACGATATTTGCAAAACCGATGTAGCAAATAATCAGTCAAATGTACAAAAAAGCAAGTAAAACAAGCAAGCAGATATTGTTTTGCACCATCGTGGCGGCAATGGCTGTCATCGTGATATGCCCGTCCGCAATGGCGGCAGAGGGCACAGGGCATACCCTTTCGGGCATAGTGCTAAACCGAGCGGACAAGTCCCCCGTCGAGATGGCTACCGTCCGGCTATTCTCCTACACGCAGCCCCCCGCAGGGCGCGACTCCGTGCTGGTGCAGGGCGCACAGACCGACATGGACGGAGCCTTCATTCTCACCAACATTCGCGCTGGCGAGTACCGGCTCTACATATCCTCCGTCGGCTTTACCGAGGTGAGCAAAACCGTCAAAATGCCTGACAATCAACTGGATTTGCCCGCCATTCTGCTGCAAGAAGAGGTCATGCACCTTGCCGAAGTGAGTGTCCGCGGGCATGCTGCCGAGATGACCGTCAAGGGCGACACCATCGAGTACAACACCGCCGCCTATCAGGTGGGCGAGAACGCCATGGTGGAAGACCTCCTCAAGAAGATGAACGGCGTCACCGTGGACAAAGAGGGTAACGTCACCGTCAACGGTGAGAGCGTGACAGCCGTGCGCATCGACGGCAAGAAATTCTTCGGCAGCGACGTGCAAGCCGCCACCAAAAACATTCCCGCCGAGATGATTGAAAAGGTGCAAGTCATTGACGAGAAGAGCGATATGGCGAAACTCACGGGCTTCGAGGACGACGACAGCGAGCGCATCATCAACCTCACCCTTAAAAAAGACCGCAAGAAAGGCGTCTTCGGCAACTACTCCGGCGCACTGGGCGCGGACATGGTCACGGAGAACGGCAACTGGCTCAACTACGCCGACCCCGCCTACGGCACCAACGCGGGCGACAAAACCCGGCACTTCTTCCAGGACGACTTCCGCTACAACGCCAGCCTCTTCACCAATATCCTCCTCGGCGAGAGCCAGACCACCATCATCGGCGGTGCCAACAACACCAACGAAATCCGTTCCGGACGCGGGCGCGGACCCTTCAGCGGGCAGAACGCGGGCATCACGTGGTCGGAGAACTTGGGCGTGAACACCAACATCGACCTCAACTCCCGCATCACCAAGCGCGATGCAACCACCTCACTACTCTTCGGTGGCGACGCAGCACTCAACCACTCCTACAACGACACCCGCACACAGACCAACAAGGAGAGTTACACCGAGGACGCCACCTACCTGAACGCCGACTCCACAAGCAAAATCAGTCAGTCGTGGGATGCCAACGTCCGACTCGAACTGGAGTACCAAATCGACTCTGCCAACAAACTCATTCTCCAACCCCGCATCAGTTACACCAACAGCCAATACACGTCTAAAAACTACTACACCTACGACCGCGAAGACGAGCGCATCAACGACGGCTACCAGAACCAGACGAGCCTCTCCGAGGACATCTCCGCCTCCATTCGCGCCATCTACAACCACAAGTTCGCACGCCCGGGCAGGGCACTGACGCTCAACGGCAACATCGACTTCACCAACACCAAAGGGCAGACCCGGACTTTCGCGTGGGACAACCTCCTCAGCCGCGCCTCCGTGAACCAGCACACCCAATCCGGCAACAACGCCCTCAGCTACTCCCTCAAGACCTCCTACGTCGAACCCATCTACCGCAACAACCACCTACTCGAAATAGCGGCTACCGTCTCCGGCAAAGACCGCGATTCGCACAAAGACCAATACTCCATGGACTCGATAACCGGTGATTATCAGTTCGATAGCACCTACTCCAATATCCTCTCCAACCACCTCTACACCGAGCAACTCGAACTCAACTACCGCTGGGTGGAGCAGAAGTTCGACCTCACACTCGGCGCACGCGTCCTCGCCACCCAGACCCACTCCACCACCTCCTACGGCGACATCCTCGCACGCGACACGCTCTACAACCAGTGGAACTGGTCGCCGAATATCCAGTTCAAGTACAAGTTCGGCAAGAAAGAGTTCGCACGCATCATGTACCGCGGCACCGTCTCGCAGCCCACCATCACGCAGATGGAGCCTGTCCGCAACAACTCCGACGCCATGTCCGAGACCGTCGGCAACCTCAGTCTCCAACCGGCTTTCCAACACAACCTCATGGTCATGTACTCGCGTTTCAACACCGACCGCATGTCCGGTATCATGACCGGTATGCGCGGTACCCTGACCAAAGACGCACTCGTCGCCAACTCTATCTACGACGAGACCGGCAAACTCTACCAGCAGACCGTCAACGCCGACATTCTCCCGTGGAATCTCGGCGCGGATTTTATGTACAACACCCCCTTCGCCAACAAACTCATGCAGTTCAACACCCGCACCGCCGTCAGTTGCAACCAACGGGTGGGCTACATCCTCCGCGAGCAGTCCGCCGCAGACATCGGGCAGATGATTGACGCGGGTACCATGCTCCGCGGCGAGACCTCACGCACGGGCAACCTGCAGGTCAGTGAGGACATGGCTTTGCGCCTCACACACAGCATAGTGGACGTCGGACTACGCGGCAATATCACCTATTCGCGCACGCAGAACACGCTGAATGTCAACAGCCTGAGCAACGTACTCAACTGGTCTGTCACGGGTGACCTCACCCTCCACCTGCCCAAGTCGTGGAACATCGCCACCGACTGTGGCTACACGGCGCGTTACGGCTACACGGGACTCACCGACATCAACGAAATCATCTGGAACGCCTCTGTGGACAAGTCATGGCAGAACGCCACCCTCACCCTCAAGGTCTATGACCTCCTCCACCAGAAGAAAAATATCGTGCAGACCGTCGGCGACAACTACGTTAGTTACCAGAAATACAACACCTTGCCCACGTATTTCCTGCTCACTTTCACCTACAAACTCAACCGCATGGGCTCCCTCAAAGCCAAGGGCATGGGCGGACACATACAGGACATGCTCGAGAGTGGTCAGAAGCCCGGCACACCTCCCGTCGGCCCGCCCCCCGGACCACCCCCGGGAATGTAATAAACCACCCCCTGGTATCTAATTTCATCCCCCTCCTCTAATAAGATAAAAATAATATGAAGAAAATAGGCTTTGTTGCATATTAACTATTAACCATTACTTATTACTACACTTAACTCGAGTTAATCTCGAGTTAAGTGTATGAGATTAGTACGAACTATGTTGAAAAAAGTGATTTATATGAGTAAAAAAGTGATTTA
>ERZ808278.922-NODE-922-length-14879-cov-4.336414_pt1 | contig 14879 bp, 9 predicted proteins | sample MGYA00521239_ERZ808278 | MGnify/ENA primary metagenome ERZ808278 (study PRJEB31516, sample SAMN03275600) | gut metagenome | biome: mammalia-associated habitat; material: feces | host: Papio cynocephalus | place: Kenya | collected 2012-07-17 ... | reverse complement strand
CTACACGACGCTCTTCCGATCTTGCACAGATTCGGTGCGCATATTTTCCACACAGATAATAAAGAAGTGTGGGATTATGTACAGCAGTTTGCTGAGTTTAATCGTTATACCAATAGTCCCGTTGCAAAATATCGTGATGAATTGTATAACTTGCCATTCAATATGAATACTTTTGCAAAAATGTGGGGCGTGTTTACTCCAGAGGAAGCAAAGAAAAAAATTGAAGAACAAGTAAAGGCAGCAGGAATCAAAGACCCTAAGAATTTAGAAGAACAGGCTATTTCACTAGTAGGAACCGATATTTATGAAAAGCTCATTAAGGGCTATACCGGAAAACAGTGGGGAAGGCCTTGTACAGAACTTCCTGCGTTTATTATTAAGAGACTTCCAGTACGTTTTGTATACGATAATAATTATTTTAACGACCGTTATCAGGGCATTCCAATTGGCGGATACACACAGATTGCAAAAAAGCTGTTAGAGCGGGTAGAAGTTCGTCTGAATACTGATTTCTTTGCACAGAGGGAAGAGTTTGAAGGACTGGCTAAGAAAATCATTTTTACTGGTATGATAGATGAATATTATGATTACTGTTTTGGCGAATTGGAATACAGAAGTCTCAAGTTTGAAACAGAAGTTTTGGATACAGAGAATTATCAAGGAAATGCAGTTGTGAATTATACAGAGTATGAGATTCCTTACACGAGAATTATTGAACATAAGCATTTTGAATTCCAGTGCCAGGGACAGAATCCAGTACCGAAAACAGTGATAACGAAAGAGTATCCGGCACAGTGGAAACGTGGAGACGAGCCATATTATCCAATGAACGATGAGAAGAATAATGCACTATATGAGAAATACAAGGAGTTAGCTGATAAAGAAGAGAAGGTTATCTTTGGTGGAAGACTTGGAATGTACAAGTATTTTGATATGCACCATGTGGTAGCTGAGGCACTTGCTTGTGTTCGAAAAGAATTGAATCAGTAGAATGGGAATAGGTGGTATCGTAGTGGTACCACTTATTTTTTACACAAACAGATATTACCTTTCCTATTGCTACAATTTTTGTAGCTGTCATTTGGTTTGCATGGCATTTATAGTTAGAGCCGACAACCAATCATTACAATAATAGTATACCTGGATTTTTTCCATTATTTTTAAATCTAACTGCAAGAGACGAAAAAACGAATGAAAAGAACTTTTTTGGTAGTTTCACTTTTTTTTATTAGAAAAACTTTAACACTATAAAGGATTAATTTAAAAAAGTAGGATTATATGTTGCAATTGTGTAAGAAAAGCTGTAATATAATCACATCTTAAGTCTTTAAGGTACCTTTTGGTAAAATAAAATTGAGAAAGAGGGATTTGATGAAGAAAAAAAGGAATTCATTCAAAAAAACAGTTGCCTTTAGTGCAGCTGCAGCGCTGCTTACGACATCCAGTTTTAGTATACCAGTTGTTTCGGCAGCAGGAAAAGAAAGTAAAGTGCCAATTAAGTTAGAAGCATTAGACAGTACATATGGACAATCGACACTTGATAAGCTTAGAGAAAAGCTTAAATCCAAAGAACAAACAAAGTACAAAGCGGATGACATGGTGGATGTTATGGTTGAACTCAAAGAGGAGCCTTTGCTCGCAGGCTATTCTGCTGACAATGCGACAATGCCTGTCAGCAAGTCAAAAACATTTGAACAGTACATGGAATCCAGTAAGGCAAGAACAGCAACTAGGGACATTCAAGATGAACAGAAAAAAACTCTTTCATCCATTAAAAAGACAGTAGACAGTTCTGATGGATTGGAAGTGCTTTATCAGTATTCTACCGTAATGAACGGGTTTGCAGTTCGCGTAAAATATGGAGAACTTGAAAAAATAAAACAGCTGTCTAATGTAAAAACTGCATATGTTGCCCCTACTTTTGACCGACCAGAACCAGTTTACGAGAAGGATATGTCAAGCAGCAGTCAAATGATAGATGTTCAGCCAACTTGGGATTTGAATTACAAAGGGGAAGGACAAGTGGTCGCAATCCTAGATACAGGACTTGATACCAAACATGAGGCATTTCAAGCTGCACCAGCGAATTCAAAATATACCATAGATACAGTTCAGCAGGTAATTGATGACAAAATGTTAAATGCAGATGTTACACAAGCAAGCAGTGTATATGTAAATGAAAAAGTACCGTTTGCCTATGACTATGCCGATTCTGACCCAGATGTAAATCCAACAGAAAAAAGTTTAGTCAATGGAAACAACCACGGTACTCATGTTGCAGGTACAGTAGCCGCAGACTGTGACAAGTTAACTGGAGTGGCTCCAGAGGCACAGCTTATGATATTTAAGGTATTTCCTGATGCTTCAAGTGGAGCAAAAACAGCAGATATTCTTGCTGCATTAGAAGACTGCGTCAGACTTGGGGTTGATGTAGTGAATATGAGTCTTGGTTCTACCAATGGCTTTACAGATGGCAGTGAAGAAGAATTAAGCTTATCATCCGTATATGATCGAATTGTAGAAGCAGGAATCAGCATGTCTGTTTCAGCAGGAAACAGCAACTCTGCTTCGGAAAATAATGCTAGAAACTCAACAGCATTGGCAAGCAATCCAGATACAGCCGTAATCGGCTCTCCATCTACATATGCTTCCTCAACTTCTGTTGCAAGTGTAGTCAATAACAAAGTGCATGCCAACTATTTTGAAGCAGACGGAGCAAAAATATCCTATTCGGAGACAGCAAGCGGTGCGCAGCCAAAGCTGACAAAATATGCTGGCAAAACATTTGACTACGTAGTAGTACCTGATAGTGGTGAAGAAAAAGACTATGAAGGCATTGATGTAAATGGAAAAGTGGCCATCATTACAAGAGGTGGAATTACATTTACAGATAAGGTAAAAAATGCTGTAAATCATGGTGCAATCGCAGCAGTCATCTGTAACAATCAGCCAGGAACCATTAACATGTCTATCGAAGATGATACCTATACAATTCCAGCGGTATCTATAACAAAGGCAGATGGGGAAGCATTAAAAGCTTCCGAAACAAAGAGTATTACCGTAAAAGAAGATGTAGCGGAATTTGATACCAATCAAGGTACACAAATGTCAGATTTTTCTTCCTGGGGTGTAAGTCCAAACTTAGACTTGAAGCCAGAAATCGCAGCACCAGGCGGAAATATTTATTCTTCTGTACCGTTTAATTCTTATAGTGATATGAGTGGAACTTCTATGGCAGCTCCTCATATTGCAGGTACATATGCTTTAGTAAAAGAATATATTCGTTCCCAAGCAAAATGGTCTACACTGTCCAATGAGGAAGTGGGCAAGCTTGCCACACAACTCCTTATGAGTACATCAATTCCTACTAAGAATGCAGAGGAAATTCTATATTCTCCTAGACAGCAAGGCAGTGGTATTGTAAATGTTTACAATGCAGTTAAGACAAAAGCATATCTTTATACGGATAAAGACGTAGAGGTTAATAGTAAACCAAAATTAAACTTGTATGACGATGTGGGCAAGACTGGTAAATTTGAACAAAGCTTCCATATTAAAAACATTTCAGATGAGAGCGTTTCCTATAAGGTTAGTAACACATCTCTTACAGAAACAACAGAAACAGTAGATGGAGAACTAGTATTAGGGGAAACTCCAAAAGATGTATCCAGTCAGGTTTCAATGGATATCCGTGTAGCAAATGGAGAGTATGCAGACGATGTGATTACGGTAGCACCAGGACAGGATGCAGTAGTTACAGTAGCGTTCTCTATGAACGAAGAACTTAAGAAATATTATGATGACAATTTTGAAAATGGTGAATTCTTTGAAGGATTTGTAGCATTTCAAGGTGCAGATGCATCACTTTCTATTCCATATTTAGGATTCTATGGAGACTGGACGAAAGCACCTTTATTTGATTCAGGTTCAGTATATGATTATGATGTTTATTCACAGGCTCCTCTCGCTGCATGTTCTGACGAGGAATATTTGGGAGTAAATATTTTTGACGGGTTAACAGCTGAATTAATCTACAATTCATATAGTCCATATTTATATGGAGAGTATTATGCACAAGCATTAAAACCAGATATGAATAAAATTGCAATTTCTCCAAATGGCGATGGAGTTGCAGACACGCTTCAGTATTTGCAGCTTGGAATGCTTAGAAATGCAAGAGAGTTAAGTTATGAAGTCAAAGATGAAAGTAACAAAGTTTTAAAAAGTGGAAAAAGCGAGTTTGTAACAAAATCTTCTTACGGAAGCTCTGCAATGGAACCATCCTTCTTAGTAATCAATTTTGATGGTATGGATGAAGAGGAAAATGCATTAGAAAACAACAGTGTATATACAGTAACAGTAACTGGAAAGTTAGATTACGAGAAACACGCAAGCAGTAACTTAAAGAATTCTGTTTCGATTCCTGTCACAATTGATACAGAAGCACCTTCCGTATCTGATGTTTCTCTTTCAGCGGAAGAAGGAAAGACTTACTTAACATTCAAGGCACAGGACAATCAGTATTTATCCTATGTAGAAGTGGGTGTCAAAGAGGATGGCAAGCGAGTTGCACTTTCTGAAGAAGTTGTGAACGAAGATGCAAAAAATGTAGGAAAAGAAATTAAAGTAGATGTAACAGAGCAATATAAAAAATACGGAAAGAATGCAGACTTTTATGTTGATGCATATGATTATGCAATGAATGAAACAGCATTCCGTTTATTAATTGTGAATGAACCAGAAGTGACACCAAGTCAGAAACCAGCTGCAACATCAGAAGTGACACCAAGTCAGGAGCCAGCTGCAACACCAGAAGTGACACCAAGTCAGACACCATCTGTAAATCCGTTAACAAAACCAGGTAAAGTTGCAAGGTTAGTTGCCAGTGACTTAACAACGAAGAGCGTTACGTTACGATGGACAAAAGTGTCTAAGGCTGATGGTTATGAAATTTATGCTTATGATAGTTCCAGAAAACAATATGTAAAAGCAGGGACAACTAATGCTTCCAATAATACTTTTACCGTAACAAAAATCAGTGGCAAAAAGTTAGTTTCAGGAACAAAGTACAGTTTTAAAGTAAATGCGTATAAGACAGTTGATGGAAAGAAAGTTACAGGAGATTCTTCCGCAGTATTAAATACTGCAACAAGACCGTCCCAAACTAGATTAACAGTAAAAGCTGGAACTAATAAGGCGATACTTTCTTGGGAAAAAGTCAGAGGAGCAAAAGGATATGAAGTATATGCTTCAACAAGTAAGACAACTGGATTTAAACAGGTAAAGAACATTACAAGTCAATCCACTGTTCAATACACAAAAACAGGATTAAAGGCAAAGAAAACATATTACTTCAAAGTGAAAGCTTATACAGTAGTAGATGGTAAGAAGATTCATAGTAGCTTTAGCAGTGTAAAATCTGTTAAAGTAAAATAGTGAATGGAAAGAGGCTTCTTCTTAGGTTAGAGCATGACGTTATGCCAAATGTTTTGAGATGTGATTCTATGAATCACACCTCATTTTTTTTGACTAGGAAAGTTTTTCATCCTTTTTTATTCATCTCTTTTAAATAACGGATGATTTGATCTGCAGGAATTGGTTTGGAGTAGAAGTATCCTTGTAGATATTCACAGTCTAACTTGTCTAATATGTCGACCATTTCCTGTGTTTCTACACCCTCCACAACAATTTTTTTATCAATTGACTTTATAGTTGCAATGAGCTGTCTAAGTACATTATAGCTTTTTGCATCTTTCATAGCAGGCCAAAGAATGCTTTTATCAATTTTTACAATATGCAAAGGAAGTTTAATCAAATAATGGGTTGTAGAATACCCAGTTCCATAGTCATCCATAGAGAAGGTGGAACCAGATTCAATGAGTCGCTCCATATTGCGAATGAGTTCACTTATATTGTGAGCCTGAGCAGTTTCTGTTATTTCAAAGTTCACTTGTGAAGGAGAGACGCCAAATTCATTCATAACCTCAAGTAAATCATTTGCTAGCATAGGGTTGTCACATTCCACGATAGAGAGATTATATTCCACATAGTCAACGCCTAGAGATTTTATGTCATTATCGTGGATAAACTCACATACCTTACGAAATGCAATGGAACTGATGTCAATAATCATACCATTTTTCTCAGCAATCTGAATAAATTCATCAGGAGGGATAAAACCAAGTTTATCATCATTGAGACGAAGCAGGGCTTCTAATGAACGAATACACTTTGCTTCTAAGTCATAGATTGGCTGATAATATACTTCAAAAGAGTTCAGTTCAATGGCTTTCTTCATTGCATAGATGACTTGCTGTTCACGTTGCACAAGCTTCAGATATTTTCCAGTTGCATAAGTAACTGTGTGGGATTTGTTCTTATTCATATCCGCAAAGGTATTATGTATTTCATCAATAATCTGCTGCCCGTTTTTGGCAAAAGCAGGTTCTTTGGCTAAACAGAAAATAGGAGTCAGTATTTCTAACCGACCATTCAAAGAAAACGGTTCACGAAAATGCTTCTGAATGGTTTGAATTACCTGGTTAACATCTGTTTGGCTACTGTCAAGAAACATAGCATAGCCAATATTATAAAGTGCATAAATATTATGTTTTCCAAAAGCCTTAAATAAAAATTGAGTAATACGCCTGTTAAGTGCTTCAACAGATTCTTGTCCTAATACCTGATCGATATAAGGGTATTCATTAATTGTAAATGATAAAACAGTAAACGGTTTTTTGTGTTCAAAGCAATCAGCTGTTTTTTCAATAAATGCTCGGTTATTATAACATCCTACCGTCTTATCCAGATACATTTCATCGTTATCGCTCGAGATAAATAGAAAGAACAGAAAGATAGCGTTTGAAAATCCGGCTATTAAAACACGTGGATAGGCAATCTTTATGTAAAATGAAAAAATGGTCGTAATGAAAAGATAGCAGCAGGCTATTTTTAAATAAACATTGTTCAGGTTACGATTCCTAAATAAGGAGATCAGCGAATTCAGGATTAGGAAAATAAAAAGTGCAAACCATATAATTAAAATGATAAGTTGATGAGAAGCACTATTGGAACTAGAGTGAAACGTGCCGTTTGCTAATATTGTAATGATGGAAAACAGGAAAGCAGCTACAATAGATGTTATACCTACCAATTTGTTCCAAAGACTTCGAACACCAGGATGAATCGTTTCTATTACAAAAAAATAAAATGTAATGAAGCCCCCTGTAAAATAAACAAGATGAATAAAAACTGTAAGTAAAAGAAGTGGGCGCGGGACATTAGGATGCTGGTAGAAAACATAGCACAAAGTCTCTGTTAAAGTGGACATAATACCTGTTACTAACATTACATGAAATATTTTATTCTTCCTATTATGAAATATTTGTTTCATATGAAAGATTACATTGAGAGAAAGAATAAAAATAAATGCAGCAATGTTAAAGTCATAAATATAAGTTGACATATGTATTTATCACCGCCTCAATAAGTTTCTAGAACAATTAATTATAACATGAAAAATGTAAAATAACAATGTAAAAAGACATTTTTTAGTAGGAAAAGATTGTACCTAGGATCGTGAAATAATATTGATACAATGGGAATATGATAAAGTATGGAAAAGAGGTGTTGTATGAGTAAGATAGTGATTTATGCCACAACAATTTTGGGGTTGCTTTTATATAGCAATTCCGTTGAAAATAAACGTGTCCCAATGAATCAAATGTTTCATTCGGTAACAGAAGCATATCAAGGTCTATTACAGTCGACTACTGGAATTGGGAAAATACTGGTTAAAATTGCCATTGGTACAACTATCGCCTTACTAGCAGTGTTTTCCTATCAACGCAGTCAATTGCTTTTAAATAACTCTTCACAGGAGCGTATTTTTTTGCTAATGGTTTTCATCTTGACTATTTTGCTAATTGCATTTTACTTTGTATTCGGTTTGCCGCTTTTGATTTTCTCCAAGATAGAGCGACTCATTAAAACCATTCACAAACGAAAGTTGTGCTTTAGTTTCCTTGTGACATCATATATTTTATTTGTATATTCCTATTTTTTGTGGTGTGAAAAAGCAGTTATGGAATCTTGCGGAAAAGTGGTTTTAATCGGCCTTTTGGTATCTTATATTCTGAATATGAACATGCTGATTCATATTAGCATGGAGCCAGTGAGCTGCTGTTTATGCAGATTTGGACAAAAGAAAAAAGTCGAGCAGAAATATCCACTGAAAGTAGTGTTAGCAGGTGCACTTATTTTAATGATGCTTATTGTTTTGAATCTTTTCCTTGGTGTTGTTATGATTTCAAATTTATTTGAAAATGCGTATATTAATGTTGCTGCCTCAACACCTGTTACAAGTCTTGATCTTTTATATTATACTGTTATTTCATTTACAACCATTGGATATGGAGAAATTGTTCCACAGAGATTAGAAAGCAAAGTTATGGCAATTCTAATAGCATATACGAGCGTTATGTGCCTTGTCATATTTGTTAGTGCTATCTTAGCATTAAAAGATAAGCTTAGTGGATAAGAGTAGAAAAATGTGGAAAACAAGAAATATAAGTTGACACAGAATGTAAGCTTATGTATAATCATCTACGGTAATGAGAACGATTATCAATGAAAAATAGAACAATGAGGTTAACAACATGAAAAAAAGAATATTTGCAGCCGTAATGGCTTGTGTATTTATGTTAGGCGCAGCAGGCTGTTCTAACAATAAAGATAATAAACAACAGCCGCAAGAAGCGGAAACAAGAGTTATAACAGATGCCAATGGAGAGGTGACAATTCCAGCTGCTCCCAAAAGAATTGTAGATCTAAGTGGTAATAGTGATACCTTGGCTTTACTAGGCTTTCAGGTAGTGGGAACCTGTAACTCGGATGCATACGATTATACTAAGTTCCCTAGTTATTTAGAAGAAACATTAAAGGGTGCTTTGATACTTGGATATAGCATGAGTGAAACAGTAGATATTGAATCTGTCATAGCACTTGAACCAGATTTAATCGTAATCTCTAAGACACAGGAAAAATCTTATACTCAATTAAGTGAAATCGCCCCAACTATCATGATTGAACTTGCACAGATGGACTGGAAAGAAGATTTCATGAAAGTTGCTGCGCTTATGGATAGAGAAGATGTTGCAAAGAAGTGGTTAGCGGACTATGAAGCCAAAGCAAAAGAATTAGGTAATGAAGTTAAGAGTTATATGGGTGAAGATGCCACATACTTGTCTTTCTTAGCTAGTTATGGCTCTATCTTTGTGTTTGATGGTGCAGGTTTAGGAAGCTTTATGTATGAAGACTTAGGATTAGCAAGACCAGAAAATCTGCCAGAGCAGGAAAATGTCTCTCTTCCGGTTGTTACTTTGGAAGGGTTAGCAGAGATTGAAGCGGATTATTTAATCGGAGTTGGCACAGATGAAGATATACAGACATTAGAAAAATCATCTATCTGGACAAGCATGGAAAATGTAAAAAATAACAAGTACAAAATGTTGCCTTCAAGTCCTTACTTTAATCAAGGATACAGCCCAGTTGGCAGACAGCTCTTAATAGAAGAAGTGCGTTCTTATATTGATGAACTTACAAAATAACTCCAATAAGAAAAAAGCATTCGTTTTAGCATTTGCATGCTTTGTGCTGGCAGCCATTGGGCTGGTAGCTGCTATCGCATGGGGAACAAAAAATATATCGCTTACAGTCATTTGGGACAGTTTCTTCCGTTATGATGAGTCGCTTGATATGCAGCTTATCCGTAATGGAAGACTGCCTAGAGCTGTTTCTACCGCCCTAGTAGGCGGTTTTCTTGGTATTACGGGAGCTATGATGCAGGGGGTTACTAGAAATCCCATTGCGGAGCCTTCCATGATGGGCATTACCCAGGGGGCTACCTTAGCAATCGCTATTGTTTCTGTAAATCAGAATCTGTACGGATTATTTGGTACAACCTTAGCTGCACTTTTTGGGGCATGCGTAAGCGGTTTATTAGTTTTGTTCTTTAGTATGCAAAATGCCAGAAATATGAATATTTCACGACTATTATTAGCGGGAACCGCATTAAGTACATTTTTCATTTCCCTTGCATCTGCAATTGCCCTGTTAAACAATAAATTACAGAATCTAGCATTCTGGGTAGCAGGTGGATTCAGAAGCGTTACATGGGATAGTGTGTGGCTTCTTGTAATTGTGGGAACAGTGGGAACTATCTTAGCCCTTCTTCTTGCAAAACACATTAATATAGTAAGTCTCGGAGAAGACGTCGCAATTGGTCTCGGAGAAAATCCAGTGAAAATCCGCATACTTACTTTGCTATTATTAATTCCAATTTGTGCGGTATGTGTCAGTGTGTCAGGAAATATTGCATTTGTGGGATTAATTGTACCAAGTATCACTCGAAGAATCGTGGGAGTGGATTACCGTTTGATTATACCAGTTTCTTTCTTTATGGGAAGTGCACTGGTTGTATGGGCTGACGTTGGTGCTAGACTTATTAATGCTCCATATGAAACACCAGTGGGACTGTTTACTTCTTTAATGGGAGTTCCGTTCTTCTTGTGGATGGTACGAAAGGAGAATGGCTAATGAACAAGCGCACAAAATTATCTTATCCAATGGTATTCGGACTATTACTTTTGGTATGTTTATGGAGTATGAGCATTGGGAAATATCACATTGCCATTCTTGATATCGTAAAGACACTCTTTGGATACGGGACGAGTATGCAGACCACAGTCATTCATTCCATTCGTCTGCCTAGAATTCTGGTTGCGGTCTTTGTAGGAGCTGCACTTTCAACTTCAGGATGTATTCTGCAGACAGTAACAAAAAATGAACTAGCAGAACCTGGAATCATTGGTTTGAATGCTGGTTCCTCCTTAGCAGTTATTCTATTAATTACTTCAGGAGGAACATTCTATTTTCAGAAAATAAGCAGCCTGACGATTTTTTTTATGCCATTTGTGTCCATAATAGGAGCATTATTAGCTGCACTTTTGATCTATGGGCTTGCTTATAAAAAGAAGAAAGTTGCACCAACAAGGCTAATATTAACAGGTATTGGCGTAAATGCTGGTATCAACGCCATCATTACCGTTTATCAGCTTAATATGTCCAAGGGGGACTTTAATCAGGCACTTACTTGGATTAGTGGAAGTCTTTGGGGGACCAATTGGAGTTATTTTTATTTTCTAGCTCCAATTACAATTTTTGTTATTGGGCTTACTATGTACAAGAATAAGATTTTAGATGTGTTAGATTTGGGGGATGAACTGGCGACTGGCTTAGGTGTTGCCGTAGAGAAAGAACGCCGTATTTTATTAATTTACGCAGTAGTACTTGCTGCAGGAGCAACTTCTGTTGCTGGTAATATCTCTTTCTTAGGTCTGCTTGGCCCTCACATCGCTAAGAAAATCTGCGGTCCGGTTCACAGAAGACAGATTCCAATCGCAGCTGGCATCAGTGCAATTATTATTGTAGTGGCGGATATGATTTCAAAAAATCTGTTTTCTCCATTAGAACTGCCAGTAGGTATCGCAATTTCAATAATAGGTGTTCCGTATTTTGTTTACTTAATGATACGGGAAAAGGAATAAAGGAGTAATATGAAAACAGATAATAATATCGAAGTAAATGATTTATGTGTCGCCTATGATGACAGAATTATCATTGAAGACTTAAACCTTTCGATTCCGAAAGGAAAAATCACAATGATAATCGGGGCAAATGGCTGTGGAAAGTCCACATTTCTGAAAACAGTTGCCAGAATTCTGCCTGCGAAACGAGGCAACATTAAGATAAATGGAACTAATATAAAAAAACATGCGTCAAAAGAGCTTGCCAAACAGATGGCAGTATTGCCTCAGAGTCCGAAAGTTCCAAACGGTCTGCTTGTGAAGGAACTAGTGTCTTATGGACGTTTTCCATACCAGACACCAATGGGAGGCTTAAAGGAAGAGGATATACAAATGATTCAGTGGGCACTTAGGGCAACTCAGATGGAAGAGTTTGCAGACCGACCAATTGAAGCGTTATCAGGTGGACAAAGGCAGCGTGCCTGGATATCCATGGCCCTTGCACAGGGAACAGACATTTTGTTATTAGATGAACCAACTACTTATCTGGATATGTCCCATCAGTTGGAAATCTTGATGCTATTAAAGAAATTAAATGAGGAAAATGGAACGACGATTGTAATAGTTCTCCACGAACTTAACAATGCGACAAAATTCGCAGATCATCTAATCGGTTTCAAAGCAGGAAATGTTGTGTTTGGGGGCAATCCAATTGACGTCGTAACTAAGGAAAACTTAAAAGAATTATACGGAATTGATGCAACACTGCAGTTAGATGAAACAGGTTCGTATCCTATCTGCGTCGATTTTGAGCTTTTGAATGAGGTAGGACATGAAGAAACTGTTTTGCAATAGGAATTATAAGATCTTAGTATTAGGGCAAGTAATTTCTCTGTTTGGAAGTGCCATTCAGAGGTTTGCCTTGTCTTTGTATCTGCTGGATTTGACGGGAAATGCAAGTGTTTTTGCTAACATCCTAGCACTTTCTATTGTGCCGATTATTGTATTCGCACCTTTTGCAGGAATCCTATCGGATCGTGCAAACCGTCGAAACATTATGGTAGTTTTGGATCTCCTTAGCGGACTTTGTATTACGGTCTATGCATTTTTGCTATTTGCGGGTAAAGATAACTATGTCACTACTGGAACGGTTATGATGATTTTATCGGGAATTGCAGCCTTATATCAGCCTGCAGTCAATGCTAGTATTCCTGCAATAGTGGATGAAGCAGATCTTACATCAGCCAACGGTGTGGTGCAACAGGTGTCGTCATTGTCTAATTTTTTAGGGCCAATTCTTGCAGGAGTTCTATATGGAATGTTTGGAATTAAAGTGGTAATTGTGGTAAATGCAATCAGCTTTTTCATTTCAGCAGTGATGGAACTGTTTTTAGAGATACCGTTTGAAAAGCCAGTCGATAAAATTGCTCCTATAAAGCTTTTTGTTTCGGAAATGAAGGAGAGTGCAGCGTATCTGAAACATGAAAATAAGCATGTGTTACGACTAGTAGAAGCCTCTGGTCTTTATAACTTATTTTTAGTTCCAGTATTTACAGTTTGTGCACCATTTATCATTAAGGAAATGCTTGGTATGTCCTCACAGGTGTATGGCTTCAGTGAAGGAATTATGGCGATGGGAATGATTGCTGGTGGAATGTTTATCAGTGCCAGACCTGATTTCCTAGGTATAAAAAAGATTCATTATGTATCAGCAGCTATGAGTATTGCAATGTGTGTGATGGCATTGGCATTGTTTATTCCAATAGGAACGGTAAGGAGCAGATATGGAATCTTGCTGGCTGTGACATTGGGAATTGCTTCAATTATGGTAGCATTAGGAATTGCAAATGTGATTCAGATGACATATATACAGCGAGCAACTAGACCGGATATGTTAGGGAAGGTTATGGCGTTCTCTACTGCAATTGCAACTATGTGTGTGCCAGTGGGACAGATTGGATATGGATTCTTAGTAGAGCATTTTGCAGATAAGATGGGTGGAATTGTGTTTTTATCTGGCATGTTTACATTTTTGGTGACGTTGTTTGTTCGGTGGAATGTAGGACAGATAGAGGATTAGTAAAGATGGAAGAGTGGATAAGGCGTGGACTTTATAGAGTTCATAAAATTGCAATATTACCAAATGAAAATTAACTGAAATTTAATGGAAACGCAAAAGAAATGCAACTCATTTTTTTCTTGCATATTGTATAATGTAGAAGCTTAAAATACATAAGCGGTATACTAGGGGGAAAGAAATATGAGAAAGAAATTTTTACTAATTGGAACAATAAGCTGCTTTTTTTTAGCTGGATGCGGGAACGTGAAACCTGACGTTAATGATGTAAATGCAGCAGGAATAGTTACGGAAAGTATGGTAACTGCACAGCCAGAGGAAGGAACAAAGACGGTTTTGCCATTGCCAGCGATATTTGCAGAGAAAGCTGGTAATGAGATGCCTGACGGTGACTATTCCGTTTCTTTTGCAACGGACGATTTACAGAAAACAGATAAAGGTTATCAAATCAAACTGAATTTTTATGATTATGACAGATACCAAAAAGATGATATTGATTCTTTAACCCATGGAGATGTAATTCAAGTGGCTGGAAAAGAAGTGGCTGTGGACCGAATTACATGGAATAAAGACAATAAAGGAAAAGTAACCGGTGTAGACATTAACGGCGGAACAGATGAAGATGGCTTATCACTTCGCTTGGAGGAAAATGTATATCGCACCACTTCGTTGGATGATTACCCACTATACTATTCCATTGGAACAGGGACATTACAGCTATCAAAGGATATTGTGTTACAAGACTGTTATGATTATGAGACCTTACCAGAAGGCATCGTAACAGGATACAAAGATTTACCGGAAAGTATTACAAAAAGCAGTTCTGAGTATTGGACCCAATCAAATACAGCTATCACAGTAAGAAACAATGAAATCGTAAAGATTGTTCGGAGATGGATCCCTTGATTCAGATTTCATACCATCATTTTATCAGGCAGATTGCACAAGACCATTGTGCAATCTGCCTGATTCGTCTTTCAAAAATCTTAAGAAATCCCATAAAATATATTTAAAACCCCTCTAATTTCACATTGCCCCCATAAATCGACACATCTCCGCTTTACCATGCTATAATCTAGATAAATCAAACGAACAAATAAATAAATGTAAACCATAACAAGAATCTAAAGGAACAGACAGGAGGGCAGCTTCCAAAGGATACATGTTATTTTCAAATGAAAGGTATGTGATTATTATGATGAAAAATGTAGAGAAAA
>ERZ808278.921-NODE-921-length-14884-cov-3.413244_pt1 | contig 14884 bp, 9 predicted proteins | sample MGYA00521239_ERZ808278 | MGnify/ENA primary metagenome ERZ808278 (study PRJEB31516, sample SAMN03275600) | gut metagenome | biome: mammalia-associated habitat; material: feces | host: Papio cynocephalus | place: Kenya | collected 2012-07-17 ... | reverse complement strand
AGACCGCACGGGTTCTCAGAGAACCGATGATTCCTCCCGCCGTCACGGTTTGGTTATCATGTATTGCACCCGAACCGTCCGCCTCCGCAAGCTCGATGCAGGGCGTTAATGCAGAAAGCGCAGCCTCATATTCCATGAGCGGATGCCCGCTGACATATACGCCGAGAACCTCCTTTTCGGCACGGAGCAGAATATCAAGATCAAACTCCGTTTTCATATCGGCCTTATCCGCTTCGGAAACCGTGTTTATCATGCTTCCGCCGTCATCCCCGCCGAAATCAAAAAGCGAAAGCTGTCCTGTTTCCAGTCTTTTCCGTTCGGCGGCAGCCGCAGTGAACTCTTGTTCAAAATGCGCCGTCAGGTATTTTCTCGAAACGCCGAAACAGTCGAAACAGCCCGCCTTTATAAGCCCTTCCAGCAGGCGTTTGTTCAGCCCGTCGGAAGTTCTTCGGAGAAAATTCGAAAAATCCGAAAACGCTCCGCCGCGGCTCCGCTCCTCCAGCACATCGTTCATTGCTCCCTCTCCGACGTTGCGTATCGCGGCAAGGCCGAACCTTACAGCACCGTTTTCAACCGAAAAACGTGCCTCGCTGCGGTTTATATCCGGCGGAAGAATCCTTATTCCGTGCTTGCGGCAATAGTAAATATAGAACGAGACCCTGTCCGCCGCAGTAAGATAGCTGTTGATGAGCGCTGTCATGAATTCCGCAGGGTACAGGCATTTGAGCAGCGCGGTTCGATAAGCAACCACCGCATAGCACGCCGCATGAGCCTTGTTGAATGCATATGATGCAAAGTCCATCATTTCATCAAAAATCTTCTCCGCCGCTTCCTTCGAAACGCCGCGCCGCAGTGCACCGTCAATTTTCACAACGCCGTCCTCCTCAACGCCGTAGATAAAGTTTTTGCGCTCCTGCGCCATAACATCGTGCTTCTTCTTGCTCATTGCGCGGCGGATAAGGTCACTCCTGCCGAGCGAATACCCCGCAAGGTCGCGGACAATCTGCATTACCTGCTCCTGATAGACCATGCAGCCGTAGGTTGCGTTCAAAATCGGCCGCAAAAGCTCCGTTTCGTATTTCACCGCTTCGGGATTCTGTTTGCACTCAATGTAGCGCGGAATCTGATCCATCGGACCCGGGCGATAGAGCGAAATGCCCGCGATAATGTCCTCAAGGCTTGTGGGCTTCATCTGCATCATGAAATGCGTCATCCCGCCCGACTCAAGCTGAAAAACTCCGACGGTGTCACCCGAACTTATAAGGTCATATACGCATTTATCGTCGTAATTGCAGTTGTCAAAATCCGGAGGCGTTCCCCCGGACTGCTTTATGTATTCGCAGCAATAACGAATCACGGTCAGCGTCCGAAGCCCGAGAAAATCCATCTTCAGCATTCCGAGTTCTTCAAGCTCCGTCATTGTGAACTGGGTCGTGACAGCCTCATCATTGCGCTGAAGCGGAACAAGCTCCATCGTAGGAAGGGATGAAATAACAACACCCGCCGCATGAGTCGAAGTGTTTCGGGGCAGTCCCTCCACCTTCATTGCAAGCATCATGAGCCGTTTCACGCTGTCATCCGTTTCGCAAAGGTTCTTAAGCTCCGGAACAAGCTCCGCTGCGCGTGAAAGGGTGATATCCTTTTCCTGCGGGATGAGTTTTGCAATTCTGTCCACATCCTGGTAGGGAATGCGAAGCACCCTGCCGACGTCGCGAACGGCACCGCGTGCCGCCATCGTGCCGAAAGTCACTATCTGCGCAACATGATCGCTGCCGTATTTGTTTTTTACGTATTCAATGACTTCCTGACGTCGTTCGTAACAAAAGTCCACGTCAAAATCCGGCATACTGACGCGTTCGGGGTTCAGGAAACGTTCAAAAATCAGGTTGTAGCGAATCGGGTCTATGTCCGTGATGCCCATTGCATATGCTGCAATGCTTGCCGCGCCGCTGCCGCGTCCGGGTCCGACGGGTATGCCGTGCGTTTTTGCAAAGTGAATAAAATCCCACACGATAAGGTAATAATCCACAAACCCCATCGAGATTATAACGTTCAGTTCGTATTCAAGCCTTTCGAGATGTTCCTTTGTCGGCTCACCGTAGCGGCGGCGCAGTCCGTCGGCGCAAAGCCGGCGCAGATACTGTTCGTTCGTCATGCCGTCCGGCGCGGTGAAACCCGGCAGATGCCGCTTGCCGAATTCGATCGTCAGGCTGCATTTTTGTGCCGCCTCGGCAGTGTTTCGAACCGCCTCCTCATAGCCGCTCATGCGGCGAAGCATCTCCTCTTCCGATTTGAGGTAGAATTCATCCGCCTGCATCCGCATTCGGTTGGTTTCGTCCACAAAATGCCCCGTTTGAATGCAGAGCAGAACATCCTGCGCCTCCGCATCCTCCTTTCGTACATAGTGAATATCGTTTGTTGCAACAGTCTTTATACCGAGTTCCTTTGCAAGCGCATCCAAACGCGGAAGAACTATAAGCTGCTCCGGGATTCCGTGATTTTGCAGCTCAATGTAAAAATCATCGCCGAACATGCCCTGAAGGCGTTTTGCAAGGCGGCGCGCTTCATCGTATCTGTTCATCAGCAAAAGCTGCGGAATATCGCCCGCAAGACATGCCGAAAGGCACACAAGTCCCTCACAATGCTTTTCCAGCAAATTATAGTCAATGCGCGGCCGATAGTAAAAACCGTCCACAAACGCAATTGAGGACAGTTTGATAAGGTTTTTGTACCCCGTTTCGTTTTTGCATAAAAGCACAAGGTGGCCGTTTTCCCTCGTGCCCTGTTTTTCGTAAATTGAATTCGGCGCAACATAGGTTTCCATGCCGATAATAGGCTTTATCCCCTGTTTCATGCATTCTTTATAAAATGCTATCGCGCCGTACATATTGCCGTGATCCGTTATCGCAAGCGAATCCATGCCCAATTCCTTTGCACGCGAAACAAGCTCGCGTATCCGCGCCGCACCGTCCAGCAAGCTGTATTCGGTGTGAACATGAAGATGCGTAAAACCCATTTTCTCCTCCTTTGTGCCGATGAACCTTTTCCCCGTGCCGCACTGTTTGCGAAAAACGCGGAAACCGCCCCCGCTGAATCAATCCGGCATTTCCGTCCGTATGTCTTCCGCCATTTCGCACAGTTTTCTGAGGCGGTAATTTGCGGCGGATCTGCCGATACCTATTTCCTCCGCAAGTTCGGACAGCGGCATTTCAAAATTGTTGAGCCTCGCTTCCGCAACAATGCGCAGCGGCGGCGGAAGATTCTCCGCGCCGACAACGCTCAGAACAAGGCGAATGTCCTCCGCCTGTTTCATTGCCGTGCGCGTTGCCTTCTCGATGTTTGCATTTATGCAGTTCACTCCCCTGTTCACGGTGTTGTTGAGTTGACGCACGATCCGCTGTTCGTTAAGCACCATCACGGCATCCGATGCCCCGGCAAGTGCAAGAAAATCCGACAGTGTCTCCGATTCTTTGATGTACAGCACAATGTAGCCCTTGCGTTCGGTGCACTTGATGCGAATTCCGAAATCGGAAATCATCCGTTTCGAAAACATTGCAAGCTCGACGTTTTTGAACACAAGCTCACAGTGGTATGCCTTTTTGGGTTCCGACACCGAACCGCATGCAAGGAACAGCCCGCGAATAAATGCGCGCCGCTGCATCTCTGTTTCGATAGCCTTCCGCGGAACATGCGGCTCGTAGCTCTTTTCGCCCTCCGCATTATAGTTCACAAGCCCGGTCGCCGTCAAAAAATCACCAATAGCGTTCCCGTGAAGCAGAAGTTCGCAGTATTCCGCATTCAATCGCTCGTGCTTAACGCGGTTCAGTTGGCTTTCAAGCCCGAAATACTGCGCCGCCAGCTTGGAAACAAGGCTCAGCGCCGCTTCGCTTTCAAGCACATAGTGAACGCCCCAGCACCGCTTCGCAGGCATCAGTTTCAACGCACCGATGCTCAGAGTGAATGCGCTTAAAAGCGCATGTGCATCGGCCTTACGCTTTATTTTCTGCTCCGAAATCTCTTTTTTTACTCCGGCAGAGAACGACGGGCATTCGCGTTCGCTCTGTTCCGCCGTTTTTTTTGCGTTTTCAATTTCAAAATCGCTGCCGTCGATCTTGCTGTTGTGTTTTTTTTCTGTCATTTCAAATCCGCACGTTCGTGCCGCCCTTTGCGCCGCGCTTTTCAGCCGCCGCATTTTTTCGATACTGTTTGTTTTGTTATTTCGGTTCAAACCGCGTTCTTATATCATCCGCTTCGGAAACAAGATCCCGATGTTCAAGCAGAACGGAACATTTATCTTTCATTCTGTCGTGAAGAGCTTCCGCCATTGCAACGGAACGATGCCTGCCGCCCGTGCAGCCGAACGCAACCATAAGCCGCCGCTTGCCCTGCTTTATAAACTCCGGAATCACAAGATCCAGCATGTTTTCTATCATGTTCAGCTGCCTGCGGACATTTGCATCGGAGAAAACAAATCGGCGAACCTCTTCATCCCTGCCGGATTTGCTGCGCAGCTCTTCAATGTAAAACGGGTTTGCGGTGTAGCGCATGTCAAAAATAAAATCCGCATTTTTGGGAATGCCGCGTTTGAAGCCGAAACTTGAAACTATCAGCCTGAGCGGAATATTCTTTCCCCGCATTAAAATATCTTCAACCGTTTTTCGAAGCTCGTTCAGCCGCATGTTCGTTGTGTCAACGATATAGTTCGCTTTCTCTTTCAACGGGGTGAGAATTTCGCGTTCGGTTTGAATACCGATGCCGACATCGTCATTCATCGGGTGTCGGCGGCGCGTTTCGCTGTAGCGGCGCATAAGCACGCTGTCCTCACATTCAAGGAACATTATTTCGTACGGGCATTCAAGCTGCCGCAGTTCATCATAAGTGTTGAGCGGATTGTAGCCGAACACCGATTCGCGGCTGTCGATAACAAGCGCCACGCGTTCGATGTTGTTTTCGCTGCTGCTGCAAAGCTCAATGTATTGTTTTGCAAGCTGACAGGGCATATTGTCCGCGCAAACAAAGCCCATATCCTCAAGAATGCCGAGGACTTGAGATTTTCCCGCACCCGAAAGCCCTGTGACGATTAAAGTGTACATTTTTGTTTTCCTCAGTTTTTATCCTGCTGCACGTTATCCGTTTTTGTTTATGTTGTTATGTTCGAGTTTCAGTTAATAATTTTAATCTCCGGCTCAAGTCGAACACCGAATTCTTTGTATACGCGTTCGCGCACAAGGTCAATCAGGTTGAGCACATCCGCGCATGTTGCACCGCCGCAATTAACAATGAACCCTGCATGTTTCGGGCTGACTTCCGCCCCGCCGATTCTTGTGCCTTTGAGCCCTGCCTGTTCTATCAACGCTCCCGCAAAATGCCCCTCGGGCCGTTTAAAAGTGCTGCCTGCGGAAGGATACTCAAGCGGCTGCTTTTCTTTGCGGCGCATGTTGAATTCTTCCATCCTGCGCCGAGCTTCCCCGTCGGCGTCAACGGCAAGCTCAAATTCAGCTCCCGCAACAACGGCATTCGGAAAGGCATAAACAGAGCTTCTGTACCCGAGATCGCCCGCATGAACGATTTTTTTTGCAATGCCCCCCAATTCAACAACGGTGACGGTTTTCAGCACCTGTTTTATCTCCCCGCCGTATGCACCTGCATTCATTGCAACCGCACCGCCGACCGTGCCCGGAATACCCGCTGCCCATTCAAGCCCCGCGAGTCCCTCGGCGGCGGCCGCCTTTGCAGCCGTGCAGAGCAGTGCACCCGCTCCGCAGTTCAACCTTGTTCCGTCAAACTCTATGCCCGCCATGCGCGCACCGATTCGAATGAACAGAGCCTCAACTCCGCTGTCGGAAACGAGAAGATTGCTGCCGTTGCCGATAACATATACAGGGTAATCACAGTTCCGCGCCGCGGAAAGCATTGCGCAAAGCTCGTCCGCATCCTTCGGCTCCGCAAAAAAAGTTACGGGACCTCCGATGCGGAAAGTTGTGAATTCCCGCGCCCGAACATTCCGCCTGAACGGCAGATTTCCGAGAGCCGATGCAAGCCTATCGTTTTTTTCCATTAAAAAGTCCCGTTTCCTCTCCTCCTGTTTCGGGGAATGCGTTAAAATGATTCCCGTTTCGGAATGCATATTGCTGCACAAATCCCCATGTTGTATTTTACAGCAAAAACAGGCGTTTGTAAAGGTTTTTCGTCCTCATCTTTTTTTGAAAACGTCTTAAACGGGCGCGCGTTTGTCAAAAAGCGTTCCTCCGCGCCGCCGTACCGGTAAAAGCGTTCGGAAGGTTAAGGATGCTCTCGCCCAAAAGCCCGTATGCTTCCGTCAAAAAGGACTGTTCAAACTTTTTCTCCGCCGCAGGGTTCATCGGCATAAGTCCCAATGTGCAAAGTTCGCTTTGCCGCGCAGCGGAAAACATATCTGCAATAAATTCCGAAATGCATCCCATTTTTTCGCGCTCCGTTTTGGCCGAAATGCCCACAAACTGCACCTCGTCCGTTTCATTGCAAAAGGGCATCACATCGAAATACTTTGCCTTGTTTGCGGCAGCAAGTCTTTCCATATCTCCCGCCGCGCGCGCATCGCCTATGCAGAAATCCCCCTTGCCCTTTTTGAATTCGTCAACGCTGCTCCGTTCAAACTTCCCTGCCTCGGTTCCGAATCCGTCGTTTGAATAAGAATCGGCACCGGCTTTGCTTTCGCCGTTCTCCGTAATATGTTTCAGTATTTCGGACATTTCCGCCGCCGTAACTCTTTCCGGATAAAAAAGCGCAAGTTTGCACCCCGCCGCAAACGGAAGCGCACGCAGCGTCTGCCCGTCCGTACCGCAGTCAAAGCCCGCCGGCAGCTCCCCGACTCCGTATTCGTCACCGAAATCCACAGCCGTGCCGTCGATACCGAAAATCTCGGTACCGTTCATGATTCGAAGCTCCCTGCCGTTCAAAAAACCGGCAGGAAAGCTTATCACGTCCGGAAACTCTCCGTTTTGAAGCCTCGCCTCCGCTTCCGTTTCCGAAATCGATTCAACCTCAAAATAAACACCGAAATGCCGTCGTTCCGCTCTGCCCGCAATTTTTTTGAGCCATGCTCCCACACTGCCCATATACGGCTTGAATCCGACAACATGCCAAACGTTTATGATGCCCGAAAATTCCTCCTCCTTCGGTTCGAGCCATTCGCGATACTGATCCCGTTCAAGCATCCTTCCCGCACATTTCGGCAGATAGATCATAAACAGCAGCACGGCCGCCAGCAGCACAGCCGCAATCGTTTTTTGAAATCCGTTCATGCCGCAGTTTATGCGCCTTTTGCCGCCTGCATTCCGCAGAAATCAAAAACCGTGAGTGCGCGTCATGCGCATTCACGGCAGTATCCGACGGTTATTATTCGCTTTTTTGTATTCGCAATGCGTTCCCGCCCGCATATCACTCGAAAAAGCCGTTAAACTCCGGAGTGAATTCCGCGCTTGCGGATGAAAGGCTTTGGGTGTAGATGTTTTCGAATCCGAGGGAAAGCGCATAATCAACGGCCCTTTTGTATTCGCGTTTCAGGAGCCTTCTGTTAAGCGGGGGCTGAAGCTCAAACATCGGTGTATACTGGCTCATCAGTGAAATATGTGTTTCGAGCGGCAGATTCTCCCTGATAAAATCCAACACTCCGCGCGCTTCATCCACCGAACCGGGCAGAACAAGATGGCGAACTATCATCCCGCGCTTTGCGATCCCGTTCTCATCAGTCCGCAAAACCCCGCACTGACGCTGCATTTCCCGCACGGCGGCAGCGGCAGCGGAAAAGTAGTCCTCTCTTCGGCTGTATTTTTTTGCGGCTGCGGAGCTTACGTATTTCAAATCCGGAAGATAGATGTCAACAAGCCCCTCCATAAGGCGCAGAGCTTCAACCTTTTCGTAGGCATTCGTGTTATAAACTATCGGAATGCGCAATCCCCGCATCCGTGCAAGCGGAACGGCTTTTGCAAGCATACGCACATGCGGTGCGGGAGTGACCAAATTGATATTGTTCGAACCGAGTTCCTGCAGGCGCAGCATTATGTCCGCCAGCTCCCCCGCGTCCTTCACAACGCCCTTTGCAGATTGGCTGATGTCCATATTCTGGCAAAAAATGCAGCCCATATTGCAGCCCGAAAAGAAGATCGCGCCGCTGCCTTCCGCGCCGGAAATCGGCGGTTCCTCGCAGTAATGCCGCGCCGCTCTTGCAATGAGCGCAGTTTCGTACGGGTTCCTGTTTCCGAGGCTTTCCGCTGCAAATCCGCCCACACCGCATACGCCCGCATGTTCCGCACGGTTAACCCCGCACTCAAGCGGGCAAAGCCTGCATGATTTTCCGCCGTTTGCAAAAAGTCCGCAGGATTCAATGCCCTCTGTCTGCATTTTTGTTTTTTCCGATGAAATATTCGAAATCATCATTCTGTTCCGAACCCTCGGCCTCAGGCCGTCGGTTCTCCGTCCTCATTTTTGTTTTCCGCCTTTTGCAGTGCGCGGTGTTTTTTCGGCGTGCTGCATTTTTCGGCCGTGAAACGGAACGCAATGATTCCGTTCTCGTACTCGATATCGATTTTTTCACCCAAAAGGTTGAGCACCTCTGAAACTATCGCAAGGCCGAGCCCGGTGCCGTCACCCGTGTGCGCATGATCCGCTTTGTAGAATCGTTCAAACAGATGTTCAAGGTCGGCAGGATCGACTTCCGCGGGATTGCTGACAACAAACTCGTAGCGATTCTTTTCCGCATTTTCAAACAGGTTCACGCTGACAGTGCAGCCGTCCGTGCCGTGTTTTATCGCATTGTCAACCAATGCTATGAGCACCTGCTCAATGCGGTCGGCATTTGTGTATGCATAGTATTCGCCCTCGGGAGCTTCAAGCCGCACGCTTTTGCCGCGCTGTGCCGCCGCATCGTTCATCCTGTCCGCAACATCGTATGCAATTTCATAAAGTTCAACCCGTCCCTTTGAGAACGCAACGCCGCCGCTCTGAAGCCTTGAAAGTTCAAGCAGGTCGTTGATAAGGTTTGAAAGGCGTATCGATTCGCGCAGAATATAGCCGTAGTAACGTTTTCTGTCTTTTTCATCCTGCACCATTCCGTCGTTAAGCGCATCCGCAAGGCTTCGAATGGATGCAAGCGGCGTGCGCAGCTCATGGCTGACGTTTGCAACATAGTCCTTTCGCGTCTGTTCAAGTCTCTCGCTTTCGGTAACGTCCGTTATCAGCACAACCGCACCGAAAAGCGAACCGTTCTCCTCGTGAATCGGGGTTGCCGCAATGCGGAGCATCCTTTCGCCGATCGTGAAATCACAGTTGCGCACTTCGTCCGTGTCAAGAGCTTCTATCGCCACGGCAGCAATTTTCGGATAACCGGCCGCCGCTGCGGGGTGGGTATTTTCCTTCCCGCCCAAAAGCTGTACGGAAGCGGAGTTGTAATGCGTGACAACGCCCGTTTTATCCACGGAAATAATGCCCTCGCCGATGCCGTCAAGCACGGTGCGCAGCCTGTTGCGCTCAACAACAAGGCTGTCAATATTGTTTTGAAGAGCTTCCGCAAGAATATTGAACGATTGCGCAAGGTGACGCGATTCGTTGCTCCCTTCTTCCTTGGCGCGAACGGTCAAGTCTCCCCCCGCCATTTGCAGCGCAACGTTTGAAACGTGCCGAATGGGCTTTGTTACCTTGCTGAATATGATAACTATCGGAATAAGCATCAAAAGTGCAATGCCGAGCATTGCAAGGCCGAGTTCCACCGCAAGCTTTGCAAGCGTGCTTTCAGCCTGTTTTGAACCGACAACAAGTATTACCGAGCCGATTATATCTCCCGAGTCGGAATACACCGGCGTGCCGACAACAATTCCTATATCGGTTGACGGAAGAGCAATTTCTTCCCCCTGAATGACCGTTTGAAAGCAGCGGCGGACGGTTTCAACGCTTTGGTCGTACTCATCCTGTTCTGCCGTTGTAACAACCGCACCGTTCGGTTCGATTATGTAAATTGTTGCATCCGATGCGGAAAATTCGCCGAGATGCAGCATCCTCGCAAGAGTGCGTTTGTCCGTGTTTGATTCATACAGCTTTGTCACGCGCTGCGATATGGACTGCGCTTTCGGCTTCAGTTCGTCGATTTTCATTCCGGCGTACATTTCATGCCCGACAACGGAAAAAAGGCACGCAACAAGTATCACGAGCAGCACCGTGATTGCGCACACAATATAAAGAATTATTCTGAACAGGCTTGATCTTTTCATATCTCTGTTTTCTGCGGGGCCGTGCGAAAACCCGCCGCACACGCATTTCGGAAAAAACATCAGCAGGCGAACCCGCAGCGTTTCAGCCTTTCGGGTTCGCCCTGAATTTCATTTTCGCTTTTGTTAAAACGGTTCAAAACGGCAAAATCCGCTAATTTTATTCCGTCGGCTTTTCTTCAACGAAATCATATGCTTTCGGCGTTTCGGGCAGTTTTTTGCGTTCCTCGTTGTCCTGTCTGTCATCGGGATCGCCGTATGCCTCAAACCTGTAGCCGACACCGTAAACGGTTTTTATCTCCCATCCGCAATCGTCCGCAGACTGCAGCTTCTGGCGAATGCGCTTAATCTGAGTGTCAACGGCGCGGGTATCGCCGTAGTATTCATAGCCCCATACGATTGAAAGGATCTTTTCGCGTGAAAAAACCTTTCCGGGGTGTGAGGCAAGCAGCTGAAGTATCTCGACTTCCTTCGGGGTGAGCGGCAGTCTTTCGCCGTTTAGCCTTACGTCGTAGTTATTTATGTTGATTTCAAGGTTGCCGTAATGCAGAATCTTTGCGGGTTCCGTTTCCTGCATTGAATATCTGCGCAGAACGGCCTTGACTCTTGCAACAACTTCACGCGCGCTGAAGGGTTTTACAATGTAATCGTCCGCACCGAGCTCAAGCCCGAGCACGCGGTCGATCTCCTCGGATTTCGCCGTCAGCATTATAATCGGAACACTGCTGTTCTGGCGAATCTCGCGGCAAACGTCCATTCCGCTTTTTTTGGGCATCATGAGATCAAGAATAACAAGGTTCGGCTTTTTGCGGTTGAATTCTTCAATCGCCTGTTCGCCGTCAAATGCCGAAATGCACTCGAACCCCTCGTTTCTGAGGTAGACGCCGAGTGTTTCGTGAATGATATGCTGATCATCGCAAATCAGTATCTGCTGTTTGACTGACATAGTACTTTGTACGCTCCTTTGTTGGTTGGTGCATTTATATTATATTGCCTTTTAAGCAAAGTTTCAAGTACTTTTTTTAATTTGACATATCGAGATGCGCACTTTGTCACAATATTCTTTTTTAAGTCAATCAGCGGCATATTCGCGGTGAATGACAAAATCGGTACATATTCTGTCAGACAATATACACCAATAGGCAACCAAAATTGCCGCATTCGCGTGTTATAATAGGAGCATGAAAAGAATCGGGCCGGCGAACAGCCCCGCAAGGGTGCTCCGACAGGGATGCGGCGGCGGACTGTTCAAAGGGTTTTACCCGCGGAGCGGCATTAACAATGTTTACTCCGAGCTCTTTTCACAGAAACTATCATCATTAATTAAAGGAGTGTAACATCATGGAAGAGAAAACAAAAATCAGGATGCCCATCGGCGCAGCCGTTGCGTGCCTTCTCATCGTTGCCCTTTTGACCGTCGGTATCGTTGCCGGCGCCAAGTTTATCAACAATTCACTTTCTGCCTCACAGACCGAAAAGAACGCTCTCGCTGAAGCAACATCGGCACCTTCCGACTCAAACGGCACCGTCGGTTCATCAGGCGACAAGACCGGCAGCCTTCCTTCGGACAAGATTTCTTTCGCCGACAGTTCGACGCAAACCGATTCCGAATACAAAACCATTGAAAACTGCATGTCCTCCGTTGTGAGCATCGACGTCACGGCACAAAGCGGGCACAAAAGCGTGCTTGCAGGTTCGGGCTCCGGCGTCATCATTTCGGCGGACGGCTATATCGTAACCTGCAACCATGTTGTTGAAGGCGCACAGAAAATTTTCGTGTACCTTGACAACGGCAATGACTACGAAGCAACCCTTGTCGGCACCGACAGCGTGACCGACCTTGCGGTTATCAAAATCAATGCTTATAATCTCACCTATGCCAAATTCGGCGATTCCTCAACGCTCAGCGTCGGTGAAGGCGTGTTTGCAATCGGCAACGCACTCGGCCAGCTTTCCAACACATACACACGCGGTTCCATCAGCGGCCTCGACAGGAACATTACCATTGACAACGTCACCATGACCCTGCTGCAAACCGATGCCGCAATCAACCAGGGCAACTCCGGCGGCGGACTGTTCCGTGAATCGGACGGCACTCTCATCGGCATTGTGAATGCAAAGAGCAGCGGCAGCGGTATTGAAGGCCTTGGCTTTGCAATCCCCTCCACGCTTGCCCGTGAAGTTATCGGCAACCTTATGGACTACGGCTTTGTTGTCGGCCGTCCCTATCTCGGTGTCTCCACTCAGGATGTTTCCCTCTCCGGTTACGGATTCTTCACCAGTGCTTACACCTACCCCTGCATTGTGTCCGTTGAAGACGGCAGTGCGGCTCAGCAGGCAGGACTGAAAAAGGATGATGTTATCATGGCTGTCAACGGCGACACGGTCTCAAGCTCCGACGAACTCTATATCGCCGTCAGCAAGTTCAAAATCGGCGACACCGTAACACTCACCATTCTGCGCAGCAATTCACAAATCGATGTTTCCGTAACTCTCGGCCAGCGCAGCACGGCAAAAGCTGCCGAATAATGCAGCAGCTGATTATGCTTGAACAATCAAAACGCACCGCCGCACATTAAAACGGGTGCAATATCGAAACAACCCGCCTTGTGCAGGTTTTCAGATAAACTGTTCCGCCTTTGGGAAAGGATCCTTCCCGAAGGCGGACTTTTTTGGTCTTTTCGTTTCATTTCGAAATGCAATACTTTTATTTCTTTTTTCGTAGTCCCTCAGGTCTGCGTTTTGTGTGCGAAAAACGGAACAAGCCCGAATTTTTTCTGAAAAGGGGCTATCATTTCGGCTCCGATGTTGCTATAATGTATTTGGTGGAAGAGTTTTATTTTCCGCAAAGCTGCACAAACTGTTCACCAAGCCGACTTTTCGGGTCCGCAAAAACTTTTCGATGTTTGCGGGACGGAGGCAGCGGTTTGCGGAGCTCTGCCTGCCCGCGGGGAATCGCCGTGTGATATGCCCACAGACGAAAACCCACAAAACGCTTAGAAACAGTTATAAAATTTTAAAAAATTGAAAGGTCGCTCCCCGATGCCGAACCGGTGCGGGCGGGCAGAAAAAAATATGAAGGACGGATTCATCAAAGTTGCTGCATGTTCACCGAAAGTTGTGCTTGCAGACCCGAAAGCCAACGCCGATGCGATAATTGCCGCGCTGCACCGCGCCGCGGCACAAGGGGTTCGGCTTGCCGCATTTCCCGAGCTTGCAATGACGGGCTACACCTGCGGTGACCTTTTCATGCACGAATTGCTTTTGGACAGCGTTGAAACCGAGCTTCTCCGCATCGCACGCGAAACTGCGAACCTTCGGCTTGCCGCCGTCATAGGTGCGCCGATTCGCTGCGCGGACAAGCTTTACAACTGCGCCGTTGTCATATCCCGCGGAGTGATTCTTGCCGTCGTTCCAAAAACGCACATGCCGAATTACGGCGAATTCTATGAGCTGCGGCATTTTGCCGTGCCGTCCCGCACGGAACTCGGCTCCGCCGCGCCTTATATTGATTCATTGCAGACTTTTTTCAATCCCGACGGCTGCATCTTCTCATGCACGGATTATCCCGATTTTCGTTTCGGCATTGAAATCTGCGAGGATCTCTGGGTTGCTTCCCCTCCGTCGGATAAACTTGCCGCTGCCGGCGCGCTCGTAATCGTTAACTGTTCCGCCGGAGATGAAATCATCGGCAAAGCAGACTACCGTAAGCGCATCACGGAAGTTCAGTCCGCAAAAAACATTTGCGCATACCTTTATTGCGGCGCGGGCGAGGGTGAATCAACAAGCGATATGGTCTTTTCGGGGCATTGCTTTGCTTACGAAAACGGCACGCTGCTTGCCGAAAAAGCGCCTTTTGACTATGCGAACGATATGCTTATCACCGAAATTGATTTGGGACGGCTTCTTTACGACAGGCGCCGCGTGAACAGCTTCTGCGCGGGCAATGCTGCCCATTCCGGTCTTTTCGTTGATTTTTCTCTCGGATTCGGCTCATGCGGCCCCGCCCCGCGTGAGGCTCTTCCCGAAACGGAGCTTACCCGCCGCTTCCTTCGCAATCCCTTCGTTCCGCATGACGAAAACGAATTGAACGCACGCGCAAAGGATATTCTGACAATACAGGCTCTCGGGCTCAAACGCCGGCTTGAACACACGCATTCAATGAGCGCGGTCATCGGCATTTCGGGCGGGCTGGATTCCGCACTTGCGCTGCTTGCTGCGGCAAAGGCATGCGACCTTATGGGCATTGACCGCAAATTTGTTCACGCCGTCACCATGCCCTGTTTCGGCACCACCGAACACACGAAGCAAAATGCCGTTGCTCTTTGCAATTCCCTCGGCGTAACGCTTCACACGATTCCGCTTGCGGATTCTGTGCGTTCGCATTTCCGCGACATCGGCCACGACGAAACCTGTCACAACGTTGTTTACGAAAACGCACAGGCGCGTATGCGCACCCTTGTGCTGATGGATCTTGCAAATGCGCTGAACGGCCTTGTTGTCGGCACGGGCGACCTTTCCGAGCTTGCACTCGGCTGGGCAACCTATAACGGCGACCATATGAGCATGTACGGCGTGAATGCAGGCATTCCCAAAACGCTTATCAAATACGTTGTGCGTTATTACGCGCTGCACTGCGAAAG
>ERZ808278.919-NODE-919-length-14951-cov-3.298469_pt1 | contig 14951 bp, 12 predicted proteins | sample MGYA00521239_ERZ808278 | MGnify/ENA primary metagenome ERZ808278 (study PRJEB31516, sample SAMN03275600) | gut metagenome | biome: mammalia-associated habitat; material: feces | host: Papio cynocephalus | place: Kenya | collected 2012-07-17 ... | reverse complement strand
CTCTATTCTAACGCTGTCCCCCGTAGAGGTGTGGCTGTGCGTGGGAATGTCGGTGCTGGTCGTGGCGGTGTTCATCCTGTTTTACAATAAAATCTTCGCCGTGACCTTTGACGAGAACTTTGCAAGAGCAACGGGAACGAAAGCCGGACTTTACAATCTGCTGATTGCTATCGTTGTTGCCGTTATCATCGTTCTGGCGATGAACCTTGTCGGCTCGCTGCTGATCTCCGCGCTGGTGATTTTCCCGGCGCTGTCCGCTATGAGGATGTTCAAGAGCTTTCGCAGCGTGACGATCTGCGCGGCAGCTCTGTCGGTTGCGTGTTCGCTTATCGGCATTCTGGCATCCATCCTCGCCGGTACGCCGGTAGGTTCAACAATCGTCGCTGTTCAGATCATTGCGTTCGGTCTGTCGTGGCTGGCAGGAGCCGTTATCGGAGGTGTGAGAAAATGAAAAAGCTGTTTTGCGTATTTCTGATTGCTCTGACGCTTTGCTCGCTTGCAGCCTGTGGGAATCAAAATAACCGCGATGCAGCCGTAGGCAATTCAACCGATGATCCAGAACCGAGTCCCTCGGCATTGCAAGGACAGCCCACAGAAGAAAAGTCGCAAGAAGCGACCTCCGATCCTGTGCAAAGCGCAGGCGGCATTGATGTTGACCTGACAAAGCTCAGCAGCACAATGGTCTACTCTGAGGTCTACAATATGATGTACTCCCCCGATGACTATATTGGGAAAACCGTTAAAATGGAGGGACAGTTTGCGATCTATCAGGCTACCGATGAAAACGGTGCGCTGATTCCGGACCAAATCTATTTTGCCTGTGTGATAGCGGATGCTACCGCCTGCTGCTCACAGGGACTTGAATTTGTCCTTGCGGGTGAACATACCTATCCTGATGATTATCCGGAGCTGGGCAATGAGATTACGGTTACTGGTACATTTGAGCTGTACGAGGAAGGAGGCTTTCAATACTGTCGGCTGGCTGATGCAGCAATGATTGCGTAAGAACACGACACCCGGCGGTTATCATCCTAAAATATAACTTCTCTGCAAATACAAGCTGATTTCCTGTTGTCCCAGTGTCGAACATACTCTGCATCAAAATACCCGCCTATCGACTTTGCGGTTTTGTGGGGGATTTTGCATAACCGCAAATATATGCACGCCCCAGCGAATAATGTTCACTCTGCAGCAATTCGCGGTTTCAAAAAGGAACTGCACAAAGGCGATAACTATTTCACCCTTTTCACCACCCTTGCTTTACAGAGCTGAAAATCGGCGATTTTCAACCCTTAGATGTACAAAAACAGGCGGCACCCAACCGAAGCTGAGTGCCTCCTGTTTTGTTGTCCAGTCCTGCTTGGCAGATGCCGATTTTGTAGTTTTCTCAAACTACTGTCTTATCGGCACACGGCAAAGCGGCTGCCTTTTTTGGGTAACTTTCCGCAGCAATCTTCTGCAATTCAAAACAGCCGAACGATCGCCGTTATCAGAAGAACCGATGCCGCAGCAATAACAATTCCGGAGAATACGCAGCGACAGACAAAGTTGGTTTTCGGAGTTGTGCGCACATATTTTTCCGTGACCTTTCCCTGTTCGAAAAGTTTTTTCAAATCAGGGGAAATATAATTGCGCCTGCGGAAAGCGTTTGCCAATATTGAACCGCCGAAGATAAGGAAGAAAACCGCAGCAAGGATTTCGGACAGCCTGCTCACCGTGTTCCAATCCGCTGATGCCGCTGCTCCGCTTGCGTTCGCGGCAGCAGCACCGAATAATGCCAACAGCAAATATGCCGCCGCACCGATGCGCAGCCCGTAAACAAGCTTTTTAAGCTTCTTTTCGCTTTTTTCGGATGAAGTTTTTGTTTCGGCCGCATCCTGCCGTGAGTTTTTGTATGCCATTGTTTACCCTCTCCGTTCCGATTTTTCCGCCTGCCGTATGCCTGCGTCACCGATATGTTACCACCCGCCCGCAGACGTGTCAAGCATCTGAAAAGCAGTCCCCGCCATGCCCGCTTCACACGGATTCCCTTTTGCCGCCTTTCTGTTGTATTATAATGCGTACTGTTCATTTGCCGCACTTTTTTGTTGAAAACGACCGGCACAAGTGTTATAATCAATCTGGAGGAAATTTTGCGATTTTTGTTTTATCTTGTGAGATATTTCCTCAAAATTAAATATATAAAGTAAGGATAAAAACACGTCCCTGCCGGCAGTTCGAAAGTCCCTTTCGGGATCGGCTGCCGCCGTTTGACTGTTCGTTCCTTGCCTTACGAAATCCCGACCCGATTCGGATTGAGTTTAAAGAGCTGCTTTAAAGCGTTTCCATCGGAATCGGGCCTGTTGGTGTTTGCCCTGCGGCAGGCAAAGAAAAAACAAATGCGCCGCGGAAGAAAAACCTGCAAATGCGTTTTTTTCGGAGTTTTGCAGTATTAACACGGAGTCGTTTACAGAAATGAAACTGAAATTTTTGGAACAGTACAAACACCTCGGAAAGGAGATATACATCCTTTTCTGGGGACGAATCGTAACAAGCATGGGCTCGCTTATCTGGCCGCTGCTGACTTTGATTCTCGAAAACAAGCTCGGATACGATGCAACGCTTATTGCGGGCATTTCGTTTGCAATGTCGATACTGCAATTTCCGATGCTTCTGCTCGGCGGCAGGCTTGCGGACAAGCGCAACCGCAAAAACGTCATTGTCATCTGCGATCTGGTGACGGTTGTTTGTTATATCATCTGCGGTCTGATCCCGCTTTCGGCATACAGCATAGGTCTGTTTTATGTTGCAAGCGTTTTTGCAACCATCGAGGGCCCATCATACGACGCACTGATTGCCGATCTGAGTGACGGAGAGGACAGGGAAAAGGCATACAGCCTTCAGTACCTCGGAATGAACCTCGGGCTTGTGCTTGCGCCCACAATCGGCGGTTTTTTGTTCAAAGACTATCTGTGGCTTGCGTTCATTATCACGGGCATTGCAACGCTTTCCTCAACGCTGCCGATCCTTTTCTTTGTCAAAACGCTCAGCATACCGAAAAAGAACATCAGCGCATACGAACAAAAGCGTGAAGGTGTGAGTGTTATTTCGCTTCTGCGTGAAAGAAAAACGATTCTTATATATCTGCTTGTTGCGGGAATCGGCGGGTTTGTGTATGCTCAATTCAACTACCTTCTTCCGCTTAACATGGGTGCACTTTACGGCGCGGAAGGCGCAGAAATATTCGGCGTTATGACAAGCGTCAACGCTCTCGTTGTGATCCTTGCAACACCCGTTGTGACGACCTTTTTCGGGCGGATTCGTGATGTTCGAAAGGTACTTCTGGGCGAAACGCTGATAGTCGTCGGGCTGTTCTGCTACCGGTTCGTTCAGGGAATCATCCCGCTGTATTTCGTTTTAATGACTGTTTTCACCATCGGTGAAGTATTCAACACCATCGGCGTGCAGCCCTATGTGACGCGGCGCATTCCCTCAACGCATTGGGGAAGGATGAACTCGATAATATCAATTGCATCCGGTGCTTTTTCCGGAGTCGGCAACCTGCTTATCGGCAAGCTTGTGGACACCTCGGGCTTTGATTCCGCGTGGCTCGTTATCGGCATTGCGGGAATTTTTCTCATACTTTGTGCCGCCGCAATGTGCATTACCGATAAAAAATATTTCCCCTTGCTTTATGAAAAAAGCACCCCCGGAGGCACTCCCGAAGCATTTTCGGGTTCGGAGCCGGAAAGCTCTCCGTCGGAATACGACAAATAGCATTTGACCTTTTCGGCTGCATTTCCGTACCCGTGCCTTTTGTCAAAAGCAAAAACTCAGTTTGCAAAGATGCGCGAATTGTGTTAAAATTGTGAGCGGAGAAGCAGATATTTTCCGCTTCTCCGAGTATTATCCTTCGGATTTTTTCCGCAGCAAAAATTTTTTGAAAGATAACGCAACCGAATCGGCGCGAATTGCGTTATATGAATGGAGACAAAAATTGTCCGACCGCAGTTTCGACAGCATCTATAGTGATTATTCACGCCTTGTCTTCTGGGCGGCATATCGTGTTGTGCCGAACAGGGAGACGGCGGAAGATATTACGCAAATTGCTTTTGAACGCGTTCTTTCCAACCTCGGCAGGCTGGCCGGCCTTGACGACGGACAGTTGAAAAGCTGGCTTTACCGCGTGTCCACAAACATCGCGCTTGATCATCTGCGCCGTGCAAAACACGAAACGCCGGTTGATTCTCCGATAAGTGAGGATATCGAGGATTCAGCCCTCCCGCTCGATGAGGAAGTTGAAAGGCGCCGAAAAGCGGCAAAAGTTCGACGTGCGATCGACAAACTTGACGAAACGAGCCGCAAAGTCATATTGCTCCACTATTATGCCGGTATGACCGTGCGCGAAGTTTCGGCTTGCACGGGCATCAGCGAAGGAACGGTTAAATCGCGGCTTGTGAAGGCAAGAAAGCGGCTTGCGGTTATGCTCGGAGAGGAGGCAGCGGATGAAAAAAAGCGAAAGAAAAAATGATTATTTCTGTTCGAATACGGTGAATCTCGAAGCAGCGGGTTCCGATCATTCCGCCGACACATGCACGGAATTTGACAGTTCCCGCACAATTGACGAGCTTCTTCGTTGGGCTGCAAACGAAAGCACGGCCGAGATTGATTTCGAATCGATTCGTCTGCGCGCCGTTGAGAGCAGCCGAAAGTCCAAAATGCAGCGCATACGCCGAATCCGTGCGTTGACGGCAGCATGTGCGGCTGTTATTTTGATCCTGTTTGTTTTTGCGCTCACCATCGGAAAAATCAACGATTGCGCAAAAGATCCGCAGGTCAGTGCAGGCCTCACGCCGAATGCATGGGCAACACCCGAACCGTTTTCCGATCCGATGAACCTGCCGTCCGGATATGACAGTTTTCAAAACGCCGGAACCGTTGCCGATGAGGCGATAAAAAACACAAACATGTTCCCGCAGAATCTTCCTTCCGAAATGCATAAAAAGGTTGATGACGGCTCTTTGCGCATTTCTGCCGAAGGTTTTGATGCAAACGGCAACCGCCTTTATTACGATTGCGAAGTTGTTGACGTCGCGCCGTATCAGCTCTCTGTGGGCCAGGTCGGTTCGTTTTCCGACGGCGTGGATATTGTTTACTATTGGCAGATAACAAGCGACACATGTTTGCGCGTTCGTTTCTTTGGGTTTAAGCAGGCAACCGCAGAAATGCTCTTTAACCAGCTTTCAGGGCAGATAACGGGCACGAGCGGAAAAACCGCCGCTGTCGTGTCCGCACCTGCTCCACGTGTGCCTTCCGTTATCAGCGCGGGCGATTCCGCACCGTCCGACGACGGTGCGCTGCCTGTCGTCAGCGTTCCTTCCGTCGGCAATTCACCTGCCGAAACCGCACCCGTTTATGCTGCTCCCGTCGGAACAACTCCGACAGTTGATATTCCTTTTGAGCGGATATCGGACTCCGGCTGCGATGCAATCGGGGAAATCCCCGTTGTTGCCCTCAACTCCGAAGATGCGGAAATCGGCGGCACATCTGCAAAGGTCGGCGGAAGTTCGGTCTGCGGGAAATCCGACAGGGTCAGTTCTCCCTGCCCGGGAAGCAGCAAAGTTGACTGCGGAAACAACGATTCAAACACCGGCAAAGACATTGCAGACGTTAGTGACGGTGCAAAAAACGCCGACAGGACGCAGTTCAATGACATGAATGATCTGTTCGACAAAGCTACGGTTGACCGTCCCTGATTTTTGAGCAAACGCGGGACAAACCTGCATCCGGGCACGGCTTTCGTATTTTTTGTTCTCCGAATTGTTTTCGATACTCTTTAATTATCTTAACTCGGAAGGAATCATTGCATAATGAGCAAAAAAAGAAGATGCAGAAATGTCGTAACAGTTGTCAATGTGCTGAAAGAGCAGGGTGTTTTAACGATTGATATTCAGGAAGCTTTCCGCCGCGGCAATGTTGACGCCCTTATTTTTTCCAATAAAGATGCGGTGCTTATCAAGCACTCCTGCGGAGCTTACATGCTTTGGTCCGCAACCGTTGAAGCCGGAAGGCTTGCCCTTCGGGAAGTTCCCGAAATGCGGGTTTGCGTTGTTCACGGGCAGGCTGCTTTTGAGGCAATTCGCTGCGAACGAAAAGGTTTTTCTGTTGACAAGCCCTGCAAGCAATTCTGCCGCTACTCCATGCAGCGGCAGAAGGCGAAATCTCCTTTTCCGATTCGGGAACTGACAACGGCCGATCTTCCCCGGGTTGCCGCGCACTACAAGCTTGAATCCGAAGAAGAAATCGCTGCAACGATTGAGCACGGACTGATGTTCGGTGCCGAGGTTGACGGGGAGCTGGCCGGCTTCATCGGAATGCACACCGACGGCAGCGTCGGAATGCTTGAAGTATTTAAGAAATATCGCCGTTGCGGCGTCGGCAGTGCACTTGTGTCGCACATGAACAACTATCATGCCGACAGGGGCTGGACCGTTTACGGACAGGTCTATTTCGATAATGATGTTTCCCTTGCGATGCAGCGCCGTCTCGGGCTTGCCGAATCGGAAGACTATATCCGCTGGATCATCGGTAAGGATACGTTTTAAGTCGATTTACTTTCCGCATGTTTTTCGTTGCACATGCACGGATTCGGCATCAATAACCGTCCCGTCGTCTATCGCAGCTCAGTCAAAGATTCTTTATAAAAAAAAGAACCGTCTCGAGGCGGTTCTTTAATTTTTATTCAAAGCTTAATCTGAAAGCTGCCACTCGATTGTTTTCTGTCCCGAATCGGCAAGGATTTGGTTGCACTTTGAGAAATGTTTGCAGCCGAAAAAGCCGTTGTAGGCCGAAAGCGGGCTTGGGTGCACCGTTTCAAGCTTTACATGAATCGGGTTTGTGATGACCTTTGCTTTTTGCCGCGCATTCGCTCCCCAAAGCAGGAAAACGACCGGCTCCGTCTTTTTGTTAAGCTCGGAAATTACCCTGTCCGTAAAAATCTCCCAGCCCATGCCCTTGTGGCTGTTCGGTTGATGTTCGCGCACCGTGAGAACCGAATTCAACATCAACACGCCTTGCTTTGCCCACTCGGTAAGCTCCCCGTGATGCGGGGGAATGAACCCGACATCGTCGGAAAGTTCCCGAAAAATATTCTTCAGGGACGGAGGCGGGGCGATGCCTTTCAGAACAGAGAAACAAAGCCCGTGCGCCTGATGCGGCCCGTGATAGGGATCCTGCCCGAGTATCACCGCCCGCGTGTTCTCAAACGATGTATACCGAAGCGCATTGAAAATATCATACATATTCGGATACACAACGCATTTTCTGTATTCATCGGCCAGAAATTTCCGCAGGTTTTTGTAGTAGTCTTTTTGAAATTCGTCTTTAAGAATTTCATCCCAATCGTTGCCGAGATTTACCATTTATCCTCCGTGTTCCGCTGCGTTTTGCACAAAAACAGCATGATTTCTCCTTTTGCTCAAATGCCAAGCATTGCGGAGGCGATTGCAAAATAGATAAGCAGCGCAACCGCATCAACAATTGTTGTAATAATCGGACTTGCCATGACGGCGGGATCAAGTCCGATTTTTTTCACAAGCAGGGGCAGGGTGCAGCCGAAAAATTTTGCAACAACAACCGTTGCCAAGAGGGTCAGGCTCACCGTCAGCGAAACAAAAATCCCCAGCCTGTCGAAGAGCATCAGTTTTCCGAAATTTACAACAGCGAGCGTCACACCGCAGAGCAATGCAACACGCATCTCTTTGAACATGATCCGAAAGATATCCGAAAAGCGAATTTCCTCCAACGAGAGGCTGCGTATAATCGTTACGGACGATTGGCTGCCGGAATTGCCGCCCGTGTCCATCAGCATCGGTATGAACGATGTCAGAATGATGTTTGCTGCAAGCGCAGCTTCGAATTTTCCGATTATCAGCTGTGTGAAAACCGCTGAAAGCATCAGAAGCAGCAGCCACGGTATGCGGCTTTTGTACAGGTCAGTCACGCTGAGCCGCGGATACGGTTTGTCCGACGGGGTGATAGCGGCCATCTTTTCAATGTCTTCAGTCGCTTCATCACGCATAACGTCGATCGCATCGTCAACCGTAACTATACCCACCAGCCTGTTTTCGCCGTCCACAACGGGCATGACCGTCAAGTCGTATTTTGCGAACATATCCGCAACGACAGCAATATCATCAAGTGTTCCGACGGAAATAACATTTTCGTCCATCAGATCGGAAACAACGGCTTTCGCATTGGCAAGCACAAGCGTGCGCAAAGAAACAAGGCCGATAAGCTTGCGTTTTTCAATTACATAACAGACGTCAATCGTTTCCTTGTCCACCCCGGTCAGCCGAATATGATCCAGTGCCTCCGCAGCGGTCATGGATGAATGCAAATCCGCAAATTCCGGAGTCATGATACTGCCTGCGCTGTCCTCCGGATATTTCAACAATTCGTTTATGTCGCGCCGAACATCGGGCGAAGCCTGCTTCAGTATGCGCTTAACAACGCTTGCGGGCATCTCCTCAACAAGATCCGCCGCGTCATCCGCATACATTTCATTCACAATATCAGCAAGCTCTTTGTCGGAAAAAGCATTTATGAGCTGCTCCTGCAGCGCGGGTTCCATTTCAACGAAAACATCCGCTGCTGTTTCCTTTGGCAAAAGACGAAAAAGCATGAGCAGCCGCTGCGCGGGCTGATCACGAAAAATCACGGCAATATCTGCCGGGTTAACGGTTGAAAGAATATCTTTCACGCTGTTGTAATTCTTGCGTTCGAGCAGAACTTCCACCGTCTGCGATAAATCTGTTGAAAACACTGCCATTGTTCTTCTTTTGAAAGCCGCAGGTCGAGAAACAAGGCAAAAGACCTGCGCTTGCAGCATGGTTTCGACTGAGAAAAGCTGCCGATGAATTCTTGCACGGATACGCAGCAAATTCCGGGTATACACCGATTTTAAACTGTTGTTCGCACAACAATTCTCGGAAGCTCCCTATGGTTTTTTCTCAAATCTCGCTGCCCGGATGATTCAGCCGGAGTTTGAACGCGGAATGCGGGTTCATGTGAAAGAAAGCAAACAGGAACGGTTAATCTTCCGCTCCGAGACTGCCGCAAAAGCCTGCCCTGTGAAACCGTTCCTGTTTCAACAGCAAAACTTCAACAGCAAAACAGTATAACCGCAGGAGTCATACAGGGTTTGTTCGGCGCATTCAGTACATGTTTTTGTTTTCCGCGCATCATGTTCTCGTTTCGGTTGGGAACATCCGCACTTGTGCTGCTGTCAGCTTCCATAATAACTCCTTTGATTTTTTTCGGTCAGGGACTTTACCTTTTCCGTGATTTAAGTGTAAAATAAACTTGTGCATTTGTCAATCCCCGCAAAGTAATTTTTGAACACCGTCCTCCCTTTAAAACTTTGTTCTGCCGCGCATGCCCGTTGCGGCTGTCTTTTCGCAGTTGACAAACGGACAGCGCGGCACTATAATCAAGAAAAAGTGCGAAAGGTTGCAGACTCATGACGGAGGGCAAGATTTACAGCAAAATCAGTCTGTTTGCGCTGCCGATCTTTATCGGGCAGCTTTTTCAGCAATTTTACAATGTTGCGGATTCCTTCGTGGTCGGCCGTTATTTGGGCAAACAGGCACTTGCGGCTGTCAGCTCGTCCGGCAGTTTGATTTTTCTTCTTGTCGGATTCATTAACGGCGTTTTTGTAGGCGCGGGAGTTGTTATCGGACGCTATTACGGCGCGCGTGAAAACGAAAAAGTTCATACCGCCGTCCATACCACAACCGCCTTTGCCGTGCTGTCGGGCTTGTTCCTTACCGCCGCCGGAATGCTTCTCACGCCGCTTATTCTTCGCTTGATGAACACACCCGCCGATGTTTTGCCCGAATCCATACGATACTTTCGCTTATACTTCGCGGGCGCACTCGGCAACGTTCTTTATAATGCCTTCAACGGCATTTTTCAGGCGCGCGGCGACAGTCGGCATCCGCTTTACTATTTGATATTTTCATCAATAACCAATGTCGTACTTGATATTCTGTTTGTAAAATATTTTAAATGGGGCGTCGGCGGAGCTGCAATAGCAACGGTTATATCGCAGTTCCTGAGTGCAATTATCTCATTCGTTAAACTCACCACTGTTGACGACGTCCACAAAATCGTCCCGCATGATGTTCGAATTGATTGGCCGATGCTTAGGGAAGTGCTTGCGACCGGATTGCCGACAGGCGTTCAGAATTCTGTAATCGGGCTTGCAAACGTAATCGTTCAATCCAACATCAACGATTTCGGCTCCGATGCGATGGCGGGCTGCGGTGCGTATTTCAAAATTGAGGGGTTTGCTTTTCTCCCGGTAACAAGTTTCAGCGTTGCACTTACGACTTTTACAAGTCAGAACCTCGGAGCAAAGCAATATGACAGGGTGAAAAAGGGCACCGCATTCGGGCTTGTCTCCGGCGTTGCACTTGCGGAACTCATCGGAATTGTTTTTGTGATTTTCGCGCCGTCGCTTATTTCAATGTTTAACAGTTCGCCTGAAGTTGTCGCCTTCGGCGCATTACAGGCACGAACGGAGGCACTGTTTTACTGCGTTTTGTCTCTTTCGCATTGCATGGCAGGAATCATCCGCGGAGCGGGGAAAACGACGGTACCGATGCTTATCATGCTGATTTGCTGGTGCGTGATCCGCGTTGCATATATTACAATAACGGTGCATTTTATTCCTGATATTCGCGTAGTTTTCTGGGCGTATCCGATAACATGGATGCTCAGCGCGGTCTGCTTTACGCTCTACTATTTCAAAGGCGACTGGATGCATAATTTTGAACGCCTGGACGCCCGCCGGAATGCGGCGGCAAACCGAAATTGATTTTAAATACTGATAAAAGATAAAATACGAAAGGAATCCAAAAATGGAAGTAAACGCAAAAAGAGCATTTGAGCTGCTGAAAAAGCTCTCCTTCGAACGCGTATCCTGCACGGCGGAGGAAACCCGCACGGCCGAAGCGCTGCTTGCCGAAATCGACTCATTCACATGGGCACGTTCGGACATACAGCGTGAAATTGAAGTTTTCAAGGCATCAACCGGCGCCGTTACCGAAGCAAGGTTGATCGTTACCGAACCGTATGAGAAAGAATACCCGGTAACAGCCTATCTGCGTTCCGACAGCACACCCGATGACGGGTTGGAGCTTGAACTTGTTTACGTTGAAAATGCGCTCCCCGCAAATTTGCTCGGTGTTGAAGGTAAGGCCGTTCTTGTCAACGGACGATTCGGTTTTGAAGCTTACGGGCGCATTCAAAAGGCAAAACCTGCCGCAATAATCGGTTTTACCGGCAACATCCTTGATAAAGATGACGAAACCGATCACGGCATCTGCAAAATTCGCGAAACCTACACCGCCGAATTCGGCGGCAACATCCTCGTTAATTTAAAGGCGAAGGATGCGCTTGAAATTGTTTCAAAAGGTGCAAAAAAGATTAAGCTGTTTGTCAGCAGTGTTGCATCCGAGGGAGAATCGCGCAACGTATGCGTTACCCTGTGCGGAACGGATCTTGCAGATGAAATCGTGTCGTTCGGCGCGCACTACGACAGCGTTCTGTTTTCAACGGGCGCATATGATAACATGAGCGGCTCCGTAATCATCATGGAATTATTGCGCTATTTTGCAGCAAATCCTCCGCGCCGCACACTGAAATTTAACTGGTTTGGTTCAGAGGAACAAGGCCTTCTCGGAAGCAAAGCGTATGTTGCCGCTCACGAGGCGGAGCTTGAAAAGCATCGTTTGATGGTCAACGTCGATATGGCCGGTCCCGTTCTCGGCTCTGAGCATATATTTATCATGGGCGATGCACCCATGAAGAGCTATGTTGAAGGCATGATGAACGAACTCGGCGCCGCCGTTATATATCACGAGGATGTTTATTCAAGCGACGGAACTCCGTTCTCCGACAAGGGCATACCTGCAATAAACTTCACGCGGGTAAATGCAAACGGAACAGGCTTTATTCACGATCGCCGCGATGCTCTTACGAACGGTTTTCTCTCGGCGGATGCACTCGGCATAACGCTTAACCTTGCTCTGGAGTTTTCGAAACGGGTCGTCAATGCTCCGATTTTCCCGATCGAGCGTAAAATTTCCGATTCCATGCGGGAAAAAATTGACAAATATTTGTTCAGAAAGTGTAACAAATAACCTGCCGCGTTTCCGACTTTCGCTCGGGAGTGACGATTGACCCGCCGATTTGTTCACATGATTTCCCGGGAAATACTCTGTTTAAACGGACTGTTTCCCGGGAATTTTCTGTTTTTTCGTTTTTCACTCATTTCCCGGGAAATGCTGTGCGGTTTTAACTTGAATTCGTCTATTTTTGAAGAGTGAATATATTTATTAATATTTAATTTTTGTGTTTTCAAAAAATCCCTTTGGTGCTATAATCAGGCTGAAAATGAGAAGAGCGGGCAATGCCCGAAGGGATGGTATGTTTTGAAGCTGCTTGATAAATTGAAGTCTTTTGGTCAACGTCGTGATGTTGATATGACGGAAGGCGGAATCACCCGTCATATTGTGTATTTTGCTATACCTCTGCTGCTTGGGAATCTTTTTCAACAGTTTTACAACACGGTTGACAGTTGGGTCGTCGGCAACTATGTAAGCGACACGGCTTTTTCGGCTGTCGGTACCGTCGGCCCGATTATTAATATGCTGATAAACACGTTTCTCGGGCTTAGCACCGGCGCAAGCGTTGTCATTTCGCAATTCTACGGTGCAAAACAGCATGAGCGTGTGCAGGATGCCGTTCACACGTCCGTTATGATGACGCTTATCTTAGGCATTGTTTTCACCATTGTCGGTATTGCAATGACGCCGCTGATGCTGAATCTTATGGAAACCCCGGATTCCGTACGCCCCGAAGCGACGCAGTATCTTATTATTTATTTTTCCGGCATAATCAGTCTTATGCTCTATAATATGGGCTCCGGCATTCTTCGCGCGATCGGCGATTCGCAGCGTCCGTTTTATTTTCTTGTTGTTTCAGCGCTGACAAATGTTGTGCTTGACCTTGTGTTTGTTCTTGTGTTCAAAATGGGAGTTTCCGGTGTTGCGATCGCAACTGTCGTTGCTCAGACGCTTTCGGCCGCACTTGTTCTTATCGTACTCTTCCGTGCGAAAAATTGCTGTCGGCTTTCGCTTAAGAAATTGCGAATTCATCGCTCCATGCTCGCGAAAATTTTGAAAGTCGGCATTCCCGCCGCTCTTCAAATGGCTGTTACGGCATTTTCAAACGTTTTCGTGCAGTCATATATCAACAGTTTCGGCGAGGACTGCATGGGTGGCTGGACAGCCTATGTCAAAATCGATCAATTTCTCTTCCTCCCGATGCAGAGCCTTTCACTCGCTGTGACAACATTTGTCGGGCAGAATCTCGGCGTTAATCAGGTTGCGCGTGCAAAAAAAGGAATCCGCGCCGGAATGTTCATGGCCGTTGCCTGCACCGCGCTTCTGATGGTGCCCGTGTTGATTTTTGCTCCGCAGCTTGTTGAGTTTTTCAATAAAAAGCCTGAAATTGTGGATTACGGTTCGATGCTTCTCCGCCTGATTTCACCGTTCTATGTTTTCTGCTGCATAAACCAGATTTTTGCAGGTGCGCTTCGCGGAGCCGGCAACAGTCGAACACCGATGTTCATAATGATAGGTTCATTCGTTGTATTTCGTCAGATTTATCTTTTTATCATGGCGAACTATATCAGCAACACAATTAAACCCATTGCGCTGAGCTATCCTGCGGGCTGGCTTTTGTGCAGTCTTATCACCGCATTGTATTTCAAATTTGCAAAGTGGGAAAAACACCGCGTTGTTGATGTTGAATAGCATTGCGGCAAACAGTCGGATTTTGCGGACAAATTTGCGGCAGGGCTTGAAATTCGCGGATTAATATGTATAATTTAAACACCGAGCGGCATGAACCTGCTGTTTATCCGCCGATTTTATGAACGGAGCCGCGCATGGGTTCATTCCGTGCGCAACTTATTGATGAGTTTTTTTCGATTAACCGATAAAACCGCCCGAACAAAACCGTCGGAAGAATCGGGCAGCACGGGCTTTCGGCGCGCGGTTCGAATAATCAGAACTGTGCTCATATGTTTTGCCGCTGCATTGTATGTTTTTTATTTCCTAACCAACTTGCGGGCAATGAGCATCGGCGGCGGAATACTTTCCGCCTCACTGCTTGCGCTTTTCACATTTGCAGCTTATAAAGCTGTTCCTCTCGTTATAAGGACGCTGGTCGGCGAACGACTTTGCAGTTTTGCCCCCGTTGCGAACGCACGCAGGAATTTTCTTCGGATTGTGCTTGCCGCGCTTGCGATTCACATTGTTACAACCATTCTCGGAATGGTGCTTTATCGGGTTTTTACCCCTGATTTCAGCGGCAATCTGTTTGAATTATGGGAAACTTCTTGGTCAAAGCACAATACTGATGTTCCTCATTATATCAACATTGCTGAAAACTGGTACGTAAACGATGGGAAAGATCGCCTTCTGATCGTTTTTTATCCGATGTTGCCTTTGCTGATGCGAATTCTCAATTTATTCTTTCACAACAGCTTTGTGTCTGCTCAAATTATCAACACAATTGCGACATGCCTCGCCTCCGGAACGGCATATTTAACGCTGTACGGAATTCTCGACAAAAAGCGGTCCGTGCATGCCGCACTGCTTTCGCTTCTCCTTCCGGGTGCAATTTTTCTTAATTCACCAATGACGGAACCGCTTTTCATGCTGTTCTGTTTCTGTGCGTTTTACTGTTTGCAAAAGCATAAATTTATACTCTCCGCTGTTTTCACCGCTTTAGCCGGTTTCACGCGGTCTCTCGGGGTTGTGCTTGCTGCTGCAATCTTCATTGAAGGAGTCGGCACGATCGTTCGAAATATTCGCGACGGCCAAAAATACGGAAAGCAA
>ERZ808278.918-NODE-918-length-14957-cov-4.064287_pt1 | contig 14957 bp, 29 predicted proteins | sample MGYA00521239_ERZ808278 | MGnify/ENA primary metagenome ERZ808278 (study PRJEB31516, sample SAMN03275600) | gut metagenome | biome: mammalia-associated habitat; material: feces | host: Papio cynocephalus | place: Kenya | collected 2012-07-17 ... | reverse complement strand
CGTGGTATCGGCAAGGAAAAGAAAACAAGAGACTTACCGAAGACTCACCCATCGTTTCAGAACTGGCAGCATACCTATGCGAGTTTTATCCGCAAGCCGTTGCGGCTCTTGAAAAAGAGTACAAGAACATCACAGACGACACCTATCGCAGGTATCGGATTGTAGTTCGGTTTTGCAAATGCAATTTCGGAATAGCAGACAATGTATTTGACATTGACTCTGAAAGCAGATTTGTATTTGAATGTGTAGCATGTCCGCTCCGCGGTGAATGTAAACTTGAAAACGTTGTGTGCAATCCTGCTTTCAACTCAAGTATCAGCAAATCAGAAATGAGAGTCCTTGAATTGTTGTACAGAGGAGTTAGCAGGGTTGATATTGCCAACAGGCTGTACCTGTCCGAAAGAACTGTACACAACCATATCAGAAATGCTTTTTGTCGAATAGGTGTTCACAGCACCGTAGAATTTATTGAGTATGCCAACAGCAATAAACTATTTGCCCCAGAAAGATTTGACGACGAGGGTATGTGATTTATCACTTGAGGAGTTCTTAAACCTTGCGAAACCCATAGTAATGTCGTGGGTAGGAGAAAAGACGAATAGAACTCAACAACCAACAGACGATGTCGAATACGGATATGGTATGCAAGCCATAATGGAACTCGTGTCAGGGTCTTATAGCAAGGCTTGCCGTATTAAGAAAAGTGGTATTATTGATGATGCTATCTCGCAGAATGGTAGGAAGATAATTGTCAATATGTCCCTTGCTCGAAAGATACTGCACGACAAAACTCCGCGCCTGTGATAAAAAGTATTTTTATGCAAAATTTATTTGCTCATATCAATTATTTTTACTACCTTTACAGAGTCAAAAAAATAAAAGATTGTATTATGAGTAATTTATCACAACATGCGGCATTCAAAGTAACCGCAAAGATTATCGTTTCTGTAACATTGGTAATTGTAGGCTTTATTCTCACCATGAGCGGGAGTATTAACGACATCGCCCTACATAGTATCGGATTGCTGCTGGTGCTGATTGGAGCACCTTGGTTTGTCAGTATTGACGATAAGGCAGAGGCGATAAACAAGTTGTTTTCGTAAGAGGTATAACGTGTAAAATAATAGACACAAAAGTTTCATTTTTAATTTATCATCTATGAGTTTAATCAGGAAGTCTTCGGAGATTGAGGCTAAAAAGACAATCTCAATGCTCATCTATGGAGAGCCCGGTTTGGGCAAGACAACCCTTGCATGCAGTGCTCCGGCACCTGTACTGTTTGACTACGATGGTGGTGTCGGACGTATTCATGGCTCGCATCGTGTCGATACCGTACAGATACGCTCGTGGGAAGACACAGAGGCGGCTCTGAATGAGGTGATTGAGGCAAATGCTTACAAGACAATCATCATAGACACCGTTGGCAAGATGCTGGATTACGTGGTAGATTATATCCGCCGAACCCAACCTACCTACGTACAACGCGACGGCAGTTTGTCTTTGAAAGGTTACGGACTACGCAAGACGATGTTCAATAACTTCATCCGCCGTCTGCAAGTCATCGGTATCAATGTTATCTTTGTTGCCCACGAGAAAGAGGAGAAACAGGGAGACCTAACTGTTAAGCGTGCTGATGCCGGCACCTTAAGCAATGCTAACGACCTGTTCAAAGATTTGGACTTGGTCGGTTACATGTCGGCTCTCGGCAAAGACAGGACTATCACTTTCGACCCGAATGAGTCCTACTACGCAAAGAACACTTGCAATCTGCAATCAATGTTCAAAGTGCCTGTCATCGTTGATGCCAAGACAGGTATGCCGACAGCCCCGAATGATTTCTTGACCAAACAAGTGCTCGCGCAATACAATGCTTATCAACAGCGCAACGAGGAACTTGGAAAAACCTACAACGACCTTGTGTGCAAAATCAAAGAGCAGGCTGCAAGCATTCAGACAGCAGAGGACGCAAACAATTTTGTGGACTTTATCAAGTCTGTGGAGCATATCTACGACTCGAAGATTGTTGCAGGACACGCACTTGCCGGCAAGGTCAAAGAACTCGGATTGGCTCTCAACAAACAGACAGGAAAGTATGAAGCCGCAAGTTAAATACCGTATATATCCTTCGCTGCTCGACAAGTATCAGAAACTTGTCGATGCAGACGAAGTCTTTGAGGGTTTCGGCAACATAGACCCCGAGACCGGGGCGTACAAACGCACCTACGAGGATATAGAGGCAGAATTGGAGCAGTCGCTGCTTGACTCTATCAACCGTGTTGAGCATGAGCCGAGCGAGGCTGCCGACAAGGGCACTTGTTTTAATGAGGTTGTCGATTGTCTCATAGAGTGCAGACCGAGCAGTCGGGACGATGTTGCTATCGGCAGAGGAAATGTCGTTTTAAGACGAGAAAAAATACCTTGTAACATTCCTCACCAATCAATAGAGCAAATCGTCTCACAGGAGGTAATAAGTGCCTCTATGGACGGATTTACATTCTTGTTTGATATTGCTCTCTGTGAGCAAGCGGCAAAATACTTCGAGGGTGCCACTCCACAGCACCGCTGCGTGGCTACATTACAGACGGTATACGGAACGGTAGAGTTGTACGGTTATGCGGACGAGATTGTCCGAGACAAGGTGTATGACATCAAGGCCACGTCGCGCTATGACTTTGGAAAGTTTGAACGAGCATGGCAAAAAGATGTTTATCCGTTCTGCCTTGTCGAGAGCGGCGAAGAGGCAAACATCACCAGTTTTGAGTACACGGTGTATGTATGGAAAGGAGGAACTGCAAAATCCCCAATCCTAACCGCCGAGCAGTACAAAGAGGAGTACGCATATAATCACGAGGCTGCCCGCATCAGACTGAAGAACATCTGTGAGAGGTTCATTGAGTGGATAGAGGAGTATCGTGAGCTAATCACTGACAAAAAGATTTTTAACGAGTTAGACGAATAGGATTATGGAAATCGTAGTAAAAGTTATCCATGTGCTACCCGAGCAAAGCGGCACAAGTAAAACAGGCAATCAATGGCGGCTGAAGACATTTATCGGAGAGACGCAGGAACGTTACCCGAAGAAGATTTGCTTCGAGCTGTTTGGTGATAATCTCATCAACAACAATCCTGTTGATGTCGATGATGCCGTCACGGTTAGTTTCGACATTGAGAGCCAAGAATATAACGGACGTTGGTACACCAAGATACGAGCATGGAAGATTGTTCATGGAGATGCCACACAGGCACCCTCACAAACTCCCACGGCTCCGTCATCAGCAGCACCAAGCCATCAACAAGAGCCCACACAGCAGTCATACAACAATCCTCCAACCGCAGAGCAATCTTTGGGTATTGAGGAGAGTGAAGACTTGCCGTTCTAAATCACGCTCGTGGTGCTTGCCGAGTATTTCTGCCATGTAAATTGGGCAGGCACCACGGGTTAAGTATCAACCAATAAATGCAATATATATGTATTTTGAAACGACTATCGTTGGCAAGAATGAAGCCACATTAAAAACGCAAGCCGTCAAGTATCTCGTGGAAGCGGAGACTTTCGGCGAGGCAGAGGAGAAATCCTACAAAGAAGCCAAAATAGAATTGACTGACTTGTCAGTTCGTAGTATCAAACGTTCCCGCATACAAAGAGTGAGCAAGGTAGATAATGAAGCGGAAGGCTATTTCTGTTGCATTATCGCCACATGCGGAGACAATGACAAACTCCTGCGCATGCGTACTCTTGTACCCGCAGGCTCTCTGATAGCCGCCGAAAAGAGTGTTCGTGAAAGCGATGTTTTCGATAGCGGTTATGATACCGTTGAAAGTGTGATAGCAACCCCTATTCAAGCCGTATTGTAGCATGGAAATCCCCGAGAGTATAAAAGCCGAATGTGCCGAAATGCAGCGTTTTTTAGAGCAAGAGGCACCTGATGACCCGAATATGCTGTTTGAGCGTATATCCCGCACAAATGTTTATCTTGCCCGTTCCGGCAAACTGCTTGCCGAAGTCAAGTTGTACCAAGACCAAGAGATGGCTGACGTGTTTGCCAAGTACAGTGATTATATCAATGCGCTGAAGGCTACAACTGCAAACAAGTTTATTGAGTCGCAGTTGGCAAGTGTTAATTACTATGTCAATTGGCTCGACCGTATCAATCGTGCTTTTGTGCACTCAGGAGATAATATGCGAACACAGATGTCATTTTTGAAAGAAGATTTGCGATTGTCAAAAAGTGGATATTAAATCAGCATACATATGCAATACAACTTATCAATCAATCAGTTTGCTGTCTTTGAGTTAGGACTCGACAAACAACTCAATGCAATAGATTTGCTCTTGTTTGATTACGTTTATCACACAATGAACAATGCAAATTCCGTAAAGAAGATTGCCGGCACAGAAGAGTACACGATGATAAATCACAATATGGTGCAAGAAGAGTTACCCATACTTGGAATAAATCATAGAGATACGTTTAGAAAGCACATGAATAAACTATGTGCAGCAGGGCTAATAGAGCGATACGATAATAATCAAGTTGAGAATGTGAGTTTCTATAGGAAGGGGAGATTATTTAATGCACTAACCAACCAAAAAACTAACTAATGGAGTTGCTATATGTATAAAGAAAATGTTAGAAGACTATTATTGCAAGATGCCTATCTTGCCAATAAGCACCTTGTTCAAATACTTGGATTTAATGAAGCGGTAGTTCTTTCAGTACTGATAGACCATCACAAAACCATTGAGATACAAGGTAGGTGTGATAGCGATTGGTTCGCTATCAAAAAGGAAGAGTTACAGAACGCTCTGAATATGGGCAGACATTGTGTTGATAGCGCGTTACATAACCTTGTTGCAAGGGATTTGATAGAGGAAACTAAACCACAAGGAGTGCCTCCATCGAAAAGTTATCGTATCAATTACGAAAAGATTGAAGATTTGTTCAATTCCTAATTATATCATTATGAAGAATGTAAAAGATGACTATTGTTGCCTAATCCATGGCTGGATGCTTCGTACCAGTTGCTCTAATTGGAATGAGTTAGCGGTATATGCACTTGTGTATGATTTATCGCAAGGCGGAAAAATTGAGTTCCCAATGAGTATATCCTATGTTCGAGAGTGGCTAATGTGCTGCAAACAAACAGCCATTACAACGATGAAAAGGCTTGAAGAAAAAGGTTTGATAGTAAAGACGCAGCACGAAACAGATGGAGTTATATCTAATAGATATTCTGCTGTAAAGCCAAATTTTGTTATTTAATCACATCAAAGAAAACGTATATGATACATTCCTACGACGCTTATATCGCCAAAAAATATGGTTGGGCAGAGGCTGTACTTATCTATAATTTTGCATTTTGGATAGGTAAGAACATTGCCAATAATAAGAATTTCCATGATGGGAGATATTGGACATATTGTAGCACGTCTGCTTTGCTTGATTTGTTTCCAGAGTTTAATTCGACTAACAAGGTTTGGAGGGTTATTAAACATCTTGTAGATGCAGGACTGCTGATTTGTGGGAATTACAACAAGAACGCTTTTGATAGAACAATGTGGTATGCTTTTACAGATATAGGTCTTGAACTTGTTGCTTCTAAAGAATTATTGCAAAATCCATTTTCTAATTCTGAAAAATCCATTTCACAACCATGCACAACCGATACCATATATAGTACAGATAATATAACAGATAATGAAATACCCCCTGTGTTCGTATTACCCCCTACGGGGGATAATACTCACACGTCCCCCAAGGGGGAGAGCGAGGGTGCCGCACCCGAAATCGGATTTCCTGCAGAGAGTGTTGGCGAGGAAAAAGTCAGCGAGGTTCCGCAAGCAGAATTGGAATTTGACAAGTTCCGCAAAGCATACCGAGGAACGAAACGGGGCTTAGAAACGGAGTTTGCATATTTCAAGAAATCGCATAAGGATTGGAAACAGGTACTGCAAAATCTTGTAGTAGCCTATGAACACCAATGTGCGTTGAAAGATGAGGCGCGGGCAAAAGGTTGTTTTGTCCCGCAAGAAAAGAATTTGAAGACATACATCTACAACCGTGGGTGGGAGGAGGAACTGCACTTTGAGCCTCCTCGACAAAAGCAAGAGCCATCAGTCGTTGAGAAAATGATGAACATCGAAAATGGCTATCAGAGATATCGTGAATACGAAAGACAAAAAGAAGAACGAGATGCCGGAGAAGAATTGTATAGTGATTTCTGACCAGAGTGTCATAGCGGTTAAACGAAATGGCGTAGTACAGCAATGTGCATACACAGACACCAATGGTGCTGTGTGCACAGGCGAGTTTTGTGAACTATCTGTGTATGGGAGTCGCCCCGCAACCCATACACAGATAGTGGAAGAGTGCGCTCCTTTGCTTATGATGTTTCCCGACACCAAAGAGTCATTTTTTCTATTGCTACACAAACACATTGAGGACTCGAAAATGTCCGCAAAAAGGCTACATGAAGCCGTTAACAGGCTAATCACTCATCATAAATATCGCTCATTCAATGTGGCTGATATTCTTGGATATGATAAGACTATTACGGTTGCAAGCAATGTCATTACGCTACGGTATGTTACGAATAATCAGTATTTGCGATATGATGATATTGTTGTTATCCGCGGGCGAGTGGACGGCAATGAGTGCAAGATGTTCGGAGTAAAGTACGAGGTAGAGAACTCACCGTACAAATCCCGTATCATTGGCACGTGGAATAGCGGCACTCACGCTTGGGACATCATTGGGCAAGTCAATGATATTACAATAGCGCAAAGGCAGCAGGCTTTCAAACGGTCTCTGTTTAAGTTCTGCAACTGTCCGCCACGATACAACGGCAAGTATGACGCGGAGTTGGTCGGAAAGTTCTATGAGCATTACTCGCAAGTGGTAGGTTTTGGAGACACGCTACTATTCGAGCAAATGCTATCGTGGGACACGGCAAGTGCACTCAAAGCGTGGCACAGGACGACAGGCGAAGATATAATCCGACAAGGCAAGTCGAGTCTTAATGCAAAAGCCGAAGATGTAGAGGAGATAACCAACGAGGACGCCCTACGCAACAAACTAACGCTGCAAGTGATAGCAGAGAATATGAGTATCTATCAACGAATGTCGCCGCAGGCAGCAGAGCGGAAGATGCAAGAGTTGATAGACAAGAAATTGGAAGAAAACGGAATAACCACCAAATCATAACAATATGACACAAACAAAGAGAAAACGTGGTAGCAGGTCTATCAGAGATACGCAGTATGTGAAAGACATACGGAAATGGTACTGCATCTGCAATGGCATACTATTCCACAATTATTATGGTCGTATCTTTTTCCGAAAGATGATACCAGAGATAGGAGACTTGTTCGAGAGGAAAATTATGGTAGATGGCGGCTATTTCGGGCATATCCTGTACGAGCACGAGATGTCTGCAATCAACCGCTATATACTCGGTTGGGATAAAAGTTTGAATATCCAAGACATTAAACCTCACATCATTAGAGCATACGGCAATGTTGATATGCTCCAAGGCGGAGACCCGATAGTGTTTGGTAGTCGTTATAGCGAACTCATCAAACGTAGCAGTAGTATATGAGTCGAAAAGCCCCATAAATGAGTCGTTTTTGCAAAATCCACTTTGCAATTTCAAAATAAAGTACGTAAAAAAATAACACATACTTGCAATTTTATTTGTTTATTCAAAATAATTTTCGTACCTTTACAAGCGTAAACAATAACGACACAAAAATGGGCTTAATCAATGTAAACAAGTTGTCACAGCAAGACCTAATGGGTATTGTCCCACAGATAGCAGAAGCAGCCGAATATGAATATGAAGATACATATTGGGTCGATTTGTCAGATGGTTACTATTTCGGTGGATATACAGAGGTTGTTGAACATTATACCTTTGATGCAACGATAGTTATTCAAGGAAGCACGCTAACAGCAAGCGGCTGGCTAAAATCCAAAGACGGCGGTAAAACTTTCGAGTTTGATAGTATAGATGATATAGAGGTTGTATCTGGAGATTGCCACTTGCTCGAGGATTACGAATATGATTACGACAGGCTTGATTCCGACCTCGATGATGCCTTCTATGAGTATTATAAGTGCAAGACGCAAAGTGTGCAACAAACAATATAGAAACTTATGAAAAATCGACAAGTAAGAGTATCACGTGTCCGCGCTATTGAGATAGCGATGAACACAAACGGCATCAGCCGAGAAGCAGCAGAGCGTTACACGGATAGCGAACTGCGAGAGGTGTTGAAATTATTAGGATTGAAAGCAGGTTTTTAATCACAAAACAGCAAAACAATGACATACGCAGAAAAAGTTTACAGATGTGCGAGGTTGCACGGCAACGGCTCGCCTTGCAAGTACTACAACATCGGTGGCGCATTTGTGTGCGGACTGAAGAAAGCAGATATTAGAGAGTTGGATAACTGCAATAAATGGGAGGCATAGATATGAAGGCAAAGTTAATACATTTTACAAAAAGTGATAGCCACGCTTTTTTGTTAGGCAATGAGAGATTTTATAAATTGTCAGAGTATATCAATTCAGGCAAAGACCTGATGGGGAATATAAGTGTTACGGCGGCATTTAATAGGGATTTTGAAAGAATAAAGCAAGAGTATAAAGACGAATTACGTCCATATCTCACAGACAGCCGAGGAACAAACATTGTGTGTATATCGGACTCTACAATCCATATAGAAAGGTTGGTATTTCCTGCATATCCACTAAAAAGCCACAATACCTATGCGCATTCATCATATAGCATAGACGGCAGATACACGATGTTAATAGACGGCGGAGACTATGATACAATACACGACGATGAGGTGTATCTGCGTCATTTGGCAATGTTAAACGGATTGAAGTACGAGGGCATACTAACTGATTAAACAAGAAGCATAGATATGATTGAATTTGGGAAACATAATGCAACTATTATAGACCTCCGAATGGAGTTGTGGTACAGAATGAGAGAGCGCAACTTGGTGGTGTGGAAAACCAAAGACGGCACAGAGATACCTATCAATGAAATGTCCGACTTACACCTACTCAATGCGTTCAAACACAGCATCAGACATAATGAGATACAGGACGATATGGCATTAGGCCATAACGACACTTGGGCTCTTGAACACGGATATATTTAACATCATAATTATGGCACTTACACAACAAGAGATGACGGCTCAATTAGAGCAGGCGATGTATCTGATAGACGATGTGCGCTGCGCACTCGAAAACGAGCATCCTGCCATACACCAAGACCTCGTGGAGGTACGCTGGTGCAACACGGCAGAGGTGCAGCCCGACGAATGGACGGAGGAGCGCATGGAAGAACTGCGGTCTGCCAACCAACGCTTGCAGGAAATGAAAGAGCAGTTAGAAGAGATGTGCAAAGACTACAAGAAGAAAAAGACAACATTGTTCTAACTAATAACAATCAGACAATAATGGGTGTTTACACAGAAAAATTATCTGCATTTCGGATAGAGTGCGTGCGACATATCGAAGATGTCGTAAAAGCAAAAGGCATTGATGAAAATTGTGAGCGTGTATATAAACTTCTGCGTCCTATCTCTATCTACACAAAAGACGAGACTTTTGGTTTCCGTCAGGAGAGTATTGTGGCAATCGGCATATCAGTTGGCGTATTGCATTTTATACGAGACCAAAAACATCGGCGGTACTATATTATCAATGATTTGGACGATGAGGAATTGGCAAAGCAGACTCATTATGAAAGCAATCGTGTTTATTCTTGCCGCCGTGGTGCTCATCTGTATCGCAGTAGCAGCCATAGCCGACCGCCACTCTGATAGCGACAACGACGACTATTGGGAGTGGTAACTAACCCGCCGAGAGTGTTCGGCAAGCGGTCTTTGACGTATTGAGAATAGTTGTAAAATGCAAGTTGCAACTTTACCAAAAATGCAAGTCCTTCTTGCACGGTCGAATAAATTATCGTACCTTTGCCGCCGATAATAGATTTCTCATGAAAGATAGCGATAGAATATCGAAAATCAGCGCAGCAGCAAAGTACGTTTTAATCAAGGGCGGTGCCATGGATATTTACCACTTGGTAAAGATATTGTACTTTGCAGAACGAGAACATTATGCTAATTATGGGACACACTTATTGCCCGATAATTTTGTGGCAATGAACTACGGTCCTGTACCGACTTTGCTGTATGATGCTATCAAGATAGCAAGAAACGATATTGATGCCTACCCGCAGAACATACTTGCTTCTCAATTGGCAAAATCTTTTGTAGTAAAAGGGGAGTTGTTGGCAGCCGCTGGGGAGATTGATATGGACGAATTGAGCAGGGCTGAAATACGGGCTTTGGATAGGTCTATCGCAGATAATAAGAATAAGAAATTTGATTTGTTACGCGACCAGTCTCACGATATTGCTTGGCGGACTGCTTGGGAGACAAAAAACAATTCCCTTATGAATGAGTTCCTGATTGCGAAAGCAGGTGGAGCGAGTGATGATTTCATTGATTATCTGAGGGATTGCCGAGAGTTTGAGAGAGCATTTAATTAGCGAGCATGGTTGAGGAACTTTCAAAATCCCAATTTGAATACGCCATAGGGCACACCATTGAGGTTGGTAATGTGTATCGTTTACACCTTGGAGACGAAGAAGATGTAAAGGAAAAGCATATAGGGGATAGTGGTCGTAACAAGTACATTATTATCCTCGGAACATCTGAAACAGAAATGCTCTGCGGTTCGGTGTTGATTAACTCCGAGATTAACAACGGACTTCCTCAACACATTAAGGATAGACATATTCTGATTAAGGCGGAAAATTATGCCTTTTTGAGGGGTAAGGACAGATATGTTGATTGTTCAAGCATTAAGGAGATAAGTTATAGTAAGTTCCAAAAATTCTTTGAGCGTTCTTTTAAGGGGAAAATGCTGGAAAGCGATATGGATATTATTATTTCCAATGTTATTGACTATGAGAATGCTCAACCAAAACAATTAAAGAGATATTCTTTGATATAGTATAATGCCCCGCCCTGCTTTCTTGTAGGGACAAGAGCCACCTACGGGCGGTTTATCTTCAAGCGACTATTCTCAATATGAGTTTAGTCGCTTTTTTTGTATGTATAACTAACATAAACATGTGGACCAGATTGAACCGAAATTAAACATAAAAACAGCATTAAACCGTTCATTTTCAGTGGAAAAATCAGTGGACCACACAATAACTAAAACAATAACAAAATGGAAACAATTCAAATCAACGGTAAGTCGTACCTAATCGACATTGAGAAAGCCACCGAGCAGGGTCTGCTCAAGGAGAAAGATAACAAGCCACAGAGTTGGGAGGAGTATAGCGATATGCGCGAGAAAGTATTCGGGCAAGGTTATATAACAGGTTATGACCAATATGCAGCAAATCATCGTGGCAATTATAATACTATTTATGATGTATTCAATTCTTCAGATGAAGCCAAAGCATTTTGCGCTCTTGGCAAACTCATCCAACTCCGAGATGCTTGGTGGGGTGAGTGGAGACCTGATTGGAAAGATAATGAATTCAAATATAGTATTGGAATATATTTTAACAGGATTGATATTACATACCATGCCAATCTGTCGTATATTCTCGCTTTCCCAACGGCAGAAATGAGAGATGATTTTCTCTCCACATTCCGAGACCTCATTGAACAGGCTAAAATGTTTTTGTGATATGGAAAATCTAAAAGTAAAAATCAAGCGTTTGACAGAGAACGCAGTAATCCCCGCCTACGCACACGCAACGGACGCAGGTATGGACTTGGTAGCCACGAGCAAGACTACCGAAGGGAATGGTGTTGTAACATACGGCACGGGCATAGCGGTAGAGATACCGCAGGGGTATGTCGGGCTTGTCTTCCCACGCAGTAGCAACTGCAAGAAAGACCTATTGCTGACAAACAGCGTAGGTGTGATAGACAGTGGTTTCCGCGGAGAGATAATGTTCAAGTACGGAGCCTCTATTAGACAAGCAGTCCTGTGTAGTTTTGTAGATAGACTCAAACTATTATTTGCGGGTTCGCAAGCGGGCAAGTGTAATGCCATTGTTGAGACTTGGCATAATCGCGAGTACGAAATCGGCGACCGTGTCGGGCAACTGATTATTATTCCATACCCCAAGGTTGAGTTCGAGGAGGTAGAGGAATTGGCGGACAGCGACAGAGGTGCTAACGGATATGGTTCAACAGGAAAGTAAGTGTGAAAGTACAAATAACAATAGAGTTAGGTTCATCGTAGGACGGTTATGCCGATACCTGCGACGAACTGCTACTCGAAGATATGGATTTAATCAGAAAAGACGATATGAAAGTCGTCAAGTTTATAAGAATGAAAGGATAGTATGGCAAAGAACTATGTAGATTTGGGTTTGCCGAGCGGGACGCTTTGGGCAACCAAGAATGAGACAGGCAACTATTTCCACGGACTCTACGACTACAACGAGGCAGTCGAGGAGTTCGGAGACAGGCTGCCCACTAAAGACGATTGGCAGGAGTTGATAGACCATGTACCCCACTCGTTTGAGGAGAAACGTGCAGGGCTGGTCTTTACAGCCCGAAACGGCAACAAGTTATTCCTACCTATCACATCTTTCTGCAATGGGAAAGACTATGCTGTGGAATACATAGGTCTCTACATATCCGCTACACCTTGCAACTCAAATAGCGTGTATTGCTTACATTTCGACAAGCACAAAGCGAGAGTCAGAGGACGTGTCAGCCGCAATGAGTCCTTTTACGTCAAACTAATCAAAAGAGGAGAATGATATGGAGGAAAAAGGGAAAAGTAGCCGAAGAAGCAAAGCGTACATTGCCACTATTGGGTATTTACTCGGTAGTAGCAATAGTTTAGGCACCCGTTATCTTGTTGCGAAAACAATCATAGATAATGGTGGCAAATATCCCATAGACGAGATATGCATTATTGCACGCTCCATCGGTCTTGGTGTATTGAAAAGACGAGGAATGTGGTATGAGCACGATGTTAGGCTGATAGATTTACTCGCCAATCCGAAACTTATACAAAAGGCTGATAAGGCTTAATGTATGGTATGTTTACGGTAATCATCCGAGTATGTACCGTGTATCAACCGTATATCTACTATGTATCTACCGTAGTTGGCAGCGCAAGATAGTGTACATTGCAGGAGGTCTGCTATAGGAATACTATAGGAACACTATAAGTATGCAATATAAAAATGCAGAAAAAGTGCAGAAGTATTTGTATATATCACGAAAATGTAGTACTTTTGCAGCGTAATCAAAAGAACAACAGCAATGAAATGGAGCGAACTGAAGAAACTGGCTATCCGCAACGGTTGGCAACTCAAACGCCACGGTAGCCGCCACGACATCTACTGCCACCCCGACAAAGACTATTTCATCGAGATTGGTCGCCACGAGAGCGAGGAGGTAAAGAACGGAACATGTGCAAAAATCAAAAAGCAGATAGGGGTACAATAACCCCTGCTGCTTCAAAAACCATAAGACAATGAAACAGGTTAAAGCAATCATCGAAAGAGGTGCAGACGGCTCATACTGCATCTACACGCCCACACTCAAGAACGCCATCATCGGCGAGGGGAAGACTGTTGCCGAGGCAAAAGAGGATTTTATGATAGGCTACCAAGAGATGGTGGAGACCTACCAAGAGGACGGCAAGCCCGTTCCAAAGGAGTTGGACGGTATAGAGTTTGCCTATCAGTATGACCTCGCGGCATTCTATGAGGCGCACCCCTATCTCAATGTCAGCAAAATTGCCCAATACGTAGGTATCAACGACACCCTTATGCGCCAGTATCGCCGCGGGCAGTATATTTCCGAGGCACAAGTGCTGCGCATACAAAACGGCATACGTGCTATCGGCAAGGAATTAGCCGCTACAACATTAGTCAAGTAAGGCTCACAACTCGTTTGTTCTTTTAATTACACCCGCCGTTCTCTCTGAGCCGAGAGGACGGCTTTTTTGTAATATGGAGATTGCAAAAACGAAATATATTGCAAAATTGTTGTATAACGTTTGTGCAATACAACAAAAAGCAGTACCTTTGCATTGTCAAAAGCAGAACTATAATGAAAACCAGTGAGTTTATCCGTTTCTTACAGCAGAACGGTTGGGTCTTAAAAAGACACGGCGGCGGGCACGATATTTACTATCACCCGCAAAAGCCGAAATCGCAGGTATCTGTGCCGCGACACGGTTCCAAAGAGATACCAAAGGGCACGGTGGAAGCCATTAAACGTGAGGCGGGGATTTAACCCTACCTCTCCAAAAACAATAAATAGAGGCAAAACAATGAAAGTGAAAGTACGTATAGAGCGCGGTAAAGACGGCGCATATTGGCTCAACAGCGAGGGCTTGAGCAATGTATTGGTCGGCACTGGCAATACACTGGAAGCGGCAAAGGCTGATTTCCAAGAATGTTTGTCAGATATGAAAGCCAGTTATACGGAGTGTAACGAACCTATTCCGGCAGAATTACAAGACGTAGAGCTTGAATACGAATATGATACAGCGTGTGCACTGACCGAACTCTCGCATTATATCAATCTGTCTGCACTTGCCAAGGAGGTAGGTATCAATGCCTCTTTGCTCCGTCAGTACAAACAAGGGCAATATATCTCAGCCACACAAGCGCAAAAGATACAAACAGGCATCAATAATTTGGGCAAGCGTATGGCTGCCTTCACAATCCTATAAGGCTCACTTTATAGTTCTTTTTTTTGACACCAGCCACTCCGTTGAGCCACGGAGTGGCTTTTTCGTACCCCAAGTGCTACTTCACCATCAAGAACCACCCAAACACCCCCAAAAAACCACACTTTTCTGTAAAAAATCACGAAAAATTGCAGAAAAATTTGGTAGTATCAAACAAAAGCAGTACTTTTGCGGCGTTCAAAC
>ERZ808278.914-NODE-914-length-15012-cov-3.297854_pt1 | contig 15012 bp, 11 predicted proteins | sample MGYA00521239_ERZ808278 | MGnify/ENA primary metagenome ERZ808278 (study PRJEB31516, sample SAMN03275600) | gut metagenome | biome: mammalia-associated habitat; material: feces | host: Papio cynocephalus | place: Kenya | collected 2012-07-17 ... | reverse complement strand
CTGCAAAGCGCGGAGTGAATGCCGTTTACTGCGAGGGAACCGAGGTTTGCTTTACGGAGGCTGAGGCAACTCTTTCGCATTTGTACCAAAAGGACGGACTCAGTTATTCAGCGAAACATGTTTTCTGATTGAATTCTAATCGAATTTCAACTGCAATACGAAATATACAGATTATCAGGGCTTGCCGCAAGGCAGGCCTTTTGATTATTGCCTGAAAGGAAACAGAGGAGATAAACGGGAAATAAAAAATGAAAAAAGCGCAGCGAACTGAATTCACTGCGCTGGTGACCGGTAGGGGAGTCGAACCCCTGCTGCCGCCGTGAGAGGGCGGTGTCCTAGGCCACTAGACGAACCGGCCAAACTTGATTGCGTTGCTTATTATACCAAAGCAATCAAAAAAAAGCAACCCCGAAGAAGCTTGAAATGAAGATATATTTGACGAGCCAAATAAAGCACAGGTAGAAAATTTCAGGCATGAAGCAGCCGTCGGAAAGTATTTCACGGGAAATAACGTCCGAATCGGCGTTAGGAATATTTCCCGGGAAATTAGTTGCAGCGGGAGAAAGCGGACTTTTATCAGTCGAGCTCAAGATGAATATGCAAGTTCCGACTTAAAGCTCAATCTGCTTTTCCACTGTTCAAATGCGGCAATTTATGGTATAATCAAGTCAAATACCGATAAAAAATGCAGCTGAGACAAAACATGCGGATTTCGGCCGCCGCTCACTGCTGCAGTTTTTGTCCGGCATGTTTCCGAAAGCGTAAGAATTTGATTCGGCTGCGCTTTAACTGCGGGAAATTCCCGCAGACGGAAAAATAATTATACAAAGGAAGGTATGTTAATGGGCAACATTATTTCCGTGCTGTACATCCTTGCGTTTGCAGGCTGCGGCATACTCACTGCACGTCCGATTTTTGCATCGGATCGCCCGCTGAAGAGGATTCTGTTCGGATTAACTTTCGGACTTGTAATGCTTCTTTGGCTTCCGGTGTTGTTTGCGTTTGTTCTCGATTTCACACTTGCTGCGCAGATTCTTGCGCTTGCCGCAGCGGTGGTCATTGCGGGCGTATCAACATTCTTTGCCGTTAAAAAGCAAAAAAACGGCAAAATCAAGTATAAAGTCGCTTCAAAGCGCGACCTTGTTCCGCTGCTGGTCACGATAGTGCCGTTGGTTGCAGTCGGCTGGATACTTCATGCGAATCACACGATAACAAATGCATCGGACGGTTCGCTGCACGTCGGGCAATGCACTTTCGGCGATTTGTGTATGCATTTAAGCTTTATCACAAGCATCAGTGTGCAAAAAACGTTCCCGCCGAATTATTCGCTTCTGCCGGGAACCCCGTTGGGCTATCCTTTCCTGTGCGACAGTGTCAGTTCGACTTTTTATACACTCGGAGCGTCGCTTCGAATTGCGGCAATGCTTCCCGCACTGTACGCCTTTCTTGTTGTTGTGCTGGGCGTGTATTGTTTCTTTGACGAATGGTTCAAAAACACACGCGTCTCCGTGCTTGCGACATATCTTTTCTTTATCGGCGGAGGCTTAGGGTTCGCTTACCTTTTCAACAACAAACAACTGCTTGCGGGCGAGGGCATAAACCGTTGGCAGGAAATGCTTGAAGGTTTTTATAAAACACCAACCAACTTGCCCGATGCGGGGCTTCGCTGGGTCAATTCAATTGCGGATATGCTTGTTCCGCAGCGTGCAACTCTGTTTGGCTGGGCTCTGCTTTTCCCCGCACTTCAGCTTTTGCACAGGGCGGTCATGGAGCGCGAATACAAATTCATAGTTCCGCTCGGTATCATTGCGGGATGCATGCCCCTTGTTCATACGCACAGTTTTCTTGCGATCGGAATTATTTCCGCATTCCTTTTCATTGCCGCTCTCGGAAAAATGCTGATGAGCGGTGTTTCCGAAAAACACGAGAAGCTCGCTGTCCGCAATCTCGGGCTGTTCGTTTGCTCGGCAATTGTCGGTGCATTGCGAATGCTGAATATTCGTGTTGTTACCGAAGGGTTGGATGACAGGTTCACGATCATTGCGGGCACGCTGACTGTTGTTGTTTCCGTTGTTATGCTGGCCCTTGCTCTGCCCAAAAAGAACGCCAAAGGTGAACGGAAGGGATCCGATGACGGCCTTGAAACCGAGCTTGCGACGGAGCTTATGCCAATGTCCAAAGTCGCCGAACGCAAATACGTATCAGCAGTCGGAATTGCATCGGCGGTTGGTCTTGCGATTTCATCAATGCTGCAGGAAAAAGCATCCGCGCTCGGTTTCGTGCTGCCGGTGTTCATGATTGCAGCAACGATTCTGCTCATCGTTTCCAACGGCAGAAAGGCCGGAAGGAAGCCCGCTTCCGATGAGGTGAAGCATGTGCGTTGGTTTGCTCTGTTCGGCGTGATCGCGGTCGTGCTTGCCGCACCGCAGCTTTTCGGATTCACGTTTAAACAGTCCGTGAACAACGATTCGTTCCTGCGTTGGGGGTTCAATTGGTGCAATGTCAGTGACAGCTGGCTTTGGTTCTATATCAAGAATCTCGGACTCATTTTCATTCTGATGCCTGTTGCGCTGCTTTCCGAAAAAAAGCAGAACAGACTGTTCTATTACGGAACACTCGTTATATGGCTGCTGTGCGAAGTGCTGATTTTCCAGCCCAACCCGTACGACAACAACAAGCTGCTTTTCGTTTGGTTCGCATTTACCTGCGGCATAGTTGCGAATTACCTCATAACAACATTTGCAAGGCCCGTCACAAGACTGGAACGCGGGAAACGCCGCGTGCTGCGCGGCAAAACTGCCGGCCGCTATCTGCTGCTTGCAATGATGCTTGTTGCGATGCTGCTTTCCGGCAGCCTGACACTGGTGCGCGAATACATCTCGGGCGATCACATTGCATTCGCTGCGGATGCGAACGGGAAGAGGAGCCTGCAATACATTGAAAGCGGCTATGAGGTTGTGCCGGCGGCGCAGGTTGAGCTTGCGGAATGGATAAACACAAATACCGATGAACCCATTGCGGCGGATGCAACCTTCCTGACCGAATGCAACCATAATAATGCCGTTGCAATGCTCACCGGACGCAACATTTTCTGCGGCTCGGGCTCGTTCCTTGAATACCACGGCGTTAACTATCGCCCGCGCAAAGAACTTATAAAGCCCATGTACGAACAACCCGGAACTTGCCTGCTTAAGTATGCGGCGGATTACGATATTGACTATGTGCTTGTCGGAACACGTGAGCGCGGAAGCTATGCGGTCGATACAGCATGGTTCAATGCAAATCTTAAGGTCGTGTACCGCAATGCACAGCTGACGGTCTACAAGATTGCGAAATAACAAAGCAAAAGTCCCGTGTTGAACTTTTCCGATGCGGGATGAAAGGAAAACAATAAAAAGAAAACCGTGCGGCAGCGAAGTAATTCAAACCGCACGGTTTTTATGTTCGGATTCTTTTAAATTCAGATTATTATACCTATGCTGCTCCGTTTCGGCATTGATGACGTGAGCAAAAAAGTGCCGAAGGCGCAAAAGGGTTTTAAATCAATGTCCGTCAACCATTCTCAGGAAAAAGTAGATGCGCCCGCCAAGGTTGGATTCCCAATGCTGATCGGCGCAGGTGAGAACAGTCACAAAACGGTCGTTCGGAGTGACATGAACCGAATAATCAAGCTCGGTCCGTGCCTGCTGATAGGCTATCCATTCGGAAATCTGTTCGGGGGTCATGCCTTCCATGGTTTGCGGGTAATTGCAGTTATAGTACTGGGAGGATTGCTCGGCTGAAGCGGGTTTTTCTTCATACATTGCAAAAACTTCCCAAGTATGCGTTTCGCCGAAAAGGTTGAGCGTCCATAATCTGTTTTTGAATTCACCGTAAGTCGGTGCGTATTCATCCTGAATCTTGTGCAGTTGATGCAGCATTATGCCAGCGCGGCGCAGATTATGGCCGGAAATCACCATGTTTTGCGAGGGATAGCCGTAATAAAGATAAATGGAACCACGCGAGGATGAGTTGCCGCGAGCATCATGATAATGATAATAAAAATTCGGACCGAACATCACGGGTGCGTCAATGTTCGTGCCGTCAAGTTTGATATAGCCGGCGGTATCGGCATTTGTTCGCTCCGCATTTGCGGTCTGCTCGGAATAGCGGAAACTTTTTGCGTATTGGTCGATTACGGTGTAATTCGAAAGATGACAGCGAAGCTGTTCGACATCTGCCGCATCAACGGAATTCGGCTTTGCGGCATCGCGCAGGATATTTGCCGCCTGAAGCTGAACGGGATCGAGCTGAACATTGCCGCTGAGGTAAGCGGAGAGAAGGTCCGCATCGGCTGCGGTTATGCTCCCGTCCATGTTTATATCGCCGAGGATGACCGCTGTGCCGCGGTTCCCGTTTTCAAGCGTATATTCGTCTCCTGTACGAATTAACGGATTTGCATCCGGTGCAAGCCCGAGTACAAAACCGCCCTCCGCAAGATACGGGCGCAGCCGCCATGAAGCGGTTTCACTTTCGCAAAAGTCGTTGCTTCCGAATGCGTGGACAGTGCCGTCATCCGAAAGCACGAGCGCGTGCCCGAAAGCACAGGCAAAATCCACAACGTTTGCATCGTCTTCCGTGAATGCCTCGGATATGTGCTCTCCGTCCGTGTCGGCAAGTTCACAATCCGTATGCAGCCGCCCCGCATAGTCAACGTAGGCAAAACAATCATTGCCCGCAAATGCATATTTGCAGTCCGCCGCACCCGAAAGCACCGAAGCCGAGGCATTTGCCGCATTGCTTGCGCAAAGATACAGTCCGCCTTCCGTCCGTGCGGCAAGATTGCTGCCGCATGCCGCAATTGCTGTCAGGCTGTGCCCCGAAAAGACAGAAAGCTCAGGCGCATTGCCGCGGGAATGTATTTTTCCGCTTGCTTCGACCGCAATGAAAAAATCGCTGCCCGCCGCAATAAGACGGATATTATTCAAATCAGCCGTGTTGAGCATTTCACTGTAGAGCTGAGATTCCGCATCCGATGCCGCTGCGGAGTCGGTTCGCGCATCGACGGCAATGACTTTTCCGTCGTCGGAAAGTGCATACACAATTTCGCTGCTGCAGCAAACGGCGGTTATGCCGTTAAGCTTTGCCGTTTCCTGCCGAAGCGCATCACTTCCGGAGCAGAGCAGGTTGCCCTCGTTCGTCAGTCCGACAGTAAAGGCAGGCGCGGCGGCAATTGCCTTGACATCGCGCCAATCATAGCAATAAGCCTGTCCGTTATTGTAACCGATATATGACATAAGTCCGACGGAGGACAGCCCGAACGAAAGTCCGTCTCCTGCCGCGACTGCACCGCACGGGGCGGACGGAAGCTCGCTCGGCACGGGAAGAGGTGCGGGTGTTTCGGGCGTCACCGAAGATGTTTCGGAGGCGTGCGCAGCGGGGGGCTCGGGCGGGACGGAGTTCGACTCTTCTTTTAAAGACAGGCAGACGATAAGCGCGGCGGCAAGAAGAACTGCGCCTGCCGCAATCAATATGCCGCGTCGTCCGATATTTTTCATAAACCCGCCCGCAGGGGCACTGTTTCGGTGATTCATATCTTTTTCTATATTTTTCATGTAATTTCCTCAGTTTTTATTGGATTGCACCTAAAATCAAATTATTCAAAACCAATCCCAAATCTTGCGGGACACGGCATCAGAAGCGTGAATCGCGCTCTTTTTCGACTTCCGCAGCATAACGCACGGCATCGCGCACGGCTGCAAAAGGCGAATCGGCCGCTGCAAATATCTCGTCGTGTAAAGCCAAAAAAAGCTCTGCATCGTTTGCGGCAAAGGCAATTGCTTCTGCGGTCAGCTTTCCGTTGCCGGTAAAATTCCGCCCGACAAGGCCGCGTGCCTGCGCTGCGTCGCCTGTGATGAGCCTCTTGAGATTGAAAACATCGTTCAGATTGATTTCGTCACCGCTTGCCGTACGGAAACTTTTCGTATCGGCGGGCGGGATCTTTGCGTTGCGCGGGCAGGCGTATTGACAAATTTCACATCCGATAAAAGTTTTCTGCATGGCGCGAACGCTGTCCGGATGCTGCGCGGTTTCCATTTGCAGCCGCATACAGCGTTCGGTTGTCAATCCGTTTTCGGATATTGCACCGGTGGGGCACGCTTTCATGCAGAGGGAGCAATTGCCGCATTCGCTTTGCTGCGTGTTCAATGCGGGAAAGACGGTCAGCAATTCGGAAAGTGTTTCGGGCGGAATTTCCCGAATCACAAACGTAAGAAGAACGATCCGTGTTCCGAATTCGGGCAGTGCAATCAATGAGTTGCGGCATTTAATGCCGATGCCTTCCGCTTCAAGCTGCATTTTGACGGGAATATCGGTTTTTTCGGCGCGGATTCCCGCGGCGTTCAGAGATTCCGCCAGCTTTTTTGCACTGTGATAAGCGCGGTTGGATGCAATATAGTACGCAGGTATACGCTCTTCGGCCGTAAACGGCGCATAGGGGTACACAAGCACCGCAATGCTGTTCGCCCAAGGATATTCCTTCGGAGCATCGGCAGTAAGATTGAACCTGTTACGGCCGAGGTCGAATTTGCGCGGCGTTGTGAAAAACACCTGTAAAAATCCGTAATCGGCGGCAGCTGTTCGAAAAACAGTCCGCAAATCGCAGGGGAAAACAGCGTGGGGAGTGGGTGCTGACTGCATACGTTGCGCTCCTTTCCGTTTGATTTAATCCGTTTCGCGGTCGGTTCAATATGCAGACGGATTCCTCTTTCGTCCGTAAATTGCAGCCGCCAAATGCGCGGACGGGCGGATGAAGAATATATGTCAATTGTACCATACGATACCAATATCGGCAAGAGGAAACGGAAAACGGAGAATGAAACAGAAAACGGAACCTGTTCAAATCATACGAAAAATATATTTAACGGAAAACGGCAAAAGCGCAGGAAAATCGGGTCATTTCTCGATAAGGTAAGTGAAAGAAAAAATAAGGAGAGATAACCATGGACACGAAAGAAATCAATGCAGCCGTTAAATGCGCAATGGAAACAACGCAGCAGCCGCCCTCTTTTTTCATTCACGGTTCATCCGTGTTTGCATTGGAAACCGAGGCAGTTAAAACCGCAGAGACGCTGAAAAGCTGCGAAAACATGCTTTTTCGCGGAATCGTTAAGTATTTTTCAATCAAAATGCCTTATTTTTCGGATACGGCAGGTTCGGAAAAATTTCTTGCACGGCTTGACGAGAGCATGAACACAGCGGCGGACTTTTACAGCGAGTTCAAAGGCGTTGTGATAATTGAACTTTCGGAGGAATGGGCAAAGAAAGGCATCAACGATGCGTTCTCCTGTCTGCCGGGCTATATCGGAATGCACAAATGCATTTCGTACATTGTCATTATTGAAGCGGAAAAAGAGTCGGCATCGATTGACGATATGAGGAGAGCTTTGAACGGAAGCACGATCTGGGTCGATATATGCATGAAAACGGCGGAAATAGGGCAGTGTATAAATCTTTTCTTCAAAACGGCGAAGGAAGTCGGAATGACCGTTTCGGACGCCGCCTCAAAGGAGCTTAGAAAAACACTTGAAAATGCCGATGTTTCCGTTTTGCCGCTTGAGAGGGTTGTTCTTCGAACCGTGCAGCAAATAAAACTAAACAAACAAGTTGCAAATGCAAAACCTGTTATTGAGGCGGGCGATTTGGATATAATGCCCCAAAAAAGGACGTGTGAAAGGCGAGGCCGCATCGGATTTTCTGCAAAGGAATAAGGAGGAACACAATATGCTGAGTGACGGATTGAAGTATCAGGATTCAAGAATGGCGACTTGCGAAGAGATGAAGCAGGATCTTGCGCCGTTCGCATTGCATGATGCGGCTGCAAGGTCCAAGGGCGGACCGGTGCTGCTGCGCGACGGCGACACGGTTTATACGGATCCGAGTGATTCACATTCGCTGATAGTCGGAGATACGGGCTCAATGAAGACACTGCGGTTTGTGCTTCCGCTCATTTATTCCTGTGCGGCGGCGGATGAATCCATGGTTATTGTTGACCCGAAGGGCGAGCTTGCGCGGAAATCCGAAAGTTTTCTTTCCGCAAAGGGCTATAAAACGGTTATCATCAACATGAGGGATCCGCAGTGTTCACCGGACACATGGAACCCGATGGGGCTTATAGAGAGGGAATACAAAAGCGGGGAAGAGGGGCAGCAAAAGGCAGTTTTGCTGCTGAACGATATGCTGAATGATATCTTCTTTAGAAAAACCGATGCAAAGGACCCCTACTGGAACGAGTCCGCAGGACAGCTTGCTCTCGGCATATGCCTGCTGCTTCTTGCATTGGGCGAAAAGCTGAACATGAAGAATCTGCTGAAATGGCGATATGAAAAGCTTGCCGACGGAACGCTTGATAAATGCTTCCGAAATCTGCCGACGGACGGCGAGATCTACCAAAACCTTGCGGGCTATCTGGATATGTCGGCCGAGAACACAAAGTCCTGCATACGGTCAACCTTTGATCAGCTTGTGCGCGTGTTCAAATCCGCGCCTGCACTGACTGAGATGGTGAATGATACGTCATTTGATATTGGACGAATCGGAGAGGCAAAATCGGCGGTTTTTGTGGTCATCCCGGACGAAAAAACAACCTTTCATTTTTTGGCGACGCTCTTTATTAACCAGTGTTACACAACCTTGCTTGAAACTGCGGAAAGGCACGGCGGGGCACTGCCGCGAAGGACGAACATAATCCTTGAGGAGTTTTGCAACCTGCCCGCACTCGGCGATATCGTTCCGATGATCACGGCGGCAAGGAGCCGCAATATCCGGCTGCACATGGTAATTCAGTCGTACGGACAGCTTGTTGAAAAGTACGGCGAAAACGTGAGCCGCGCCATTCTCGACAACTGCGGAAACATGGTCTATCTTCACACACGGGAAATGGATTTTTTGACGTATATCAGCAGACTTGCGGGGAACAACGAGTACGGAAGGCCGCTGATTTCGACATCACGTCTGCAAAGGCTGCAAAAAAACGAAACCATTATCTTCCACGGCAGATGCTGCCCGTATCTTGCGGAAGATGTTCCGCTGATTTTTGATTATCCGATAAAATTGGGGACGGAGCTGCGCTCTGCGCCGCAAAAACCGAAAAAAGAAAAAAAGCGCAGGCGAATCGGGGATGTATTGAAGCCGCCCGAACTGAGCGGAGACACCGATGTATGGGACTGATCGAAAAAGCGGTGCAGCGAATATTGAAAATATATTAGCTGTTGCCGCGGGGAAAAAGTGATTTTTCCCGATAAATAAGGTGTAAGGGAAAAACGAATGCACATGCGTTTGATGCGCGGGCGGCTGACGCCGAAGCGTACAGTGCTTGAGCGTTCGCAAAACTCCCGAACGGATGGGACGGTTTCCTTCCCGCAGGCAATTAAAATATATTTGTTGAAAGCCGAGGGGAAGACCTGAAAAAATCCGATGAAGTAAATGTGAACGAAAGTTCAGCAGCGCATCTTAAGAGTGCAAGACGCATCAATGTTAAGCACTTTTTGGATAAAACAAATTTTTCAGTGGGGAAGCACCCCAAGAAAGGAATCACTATGAAAAAGAACAACATCCGCGTTATCTCCCTCCTTCTTGCAGCTGTTATCGCTGCAACATCTTTTGCAACCGCTGCGTTTGCCGCACCTGCCGTAAATGAGGTTCCGGAAGAACGTGTTCTGGTCTGCGAAAGCGAAACAACCTGCCGCATTGACGAGCCGGAAAAAGGCTATAACGTGTGGCTCACGGGCTGCTTCAACGGCAACAATTGGTCATCGGCTCACAGGTTCAGGATCTACAGCAATTCAAGGCCTCAGTTCAAAGTGTACACTTACAACCGGAACGGCAAGGGCACTTCGGGCAAGTTCGATATTCGCGTTACAACGCCTCAGGATCGCAGCTACAGCAAGGTTTACTACAATAAATCCAACGGCAACACGATAACGCTTGACAGAGGATACAGCATTTACGACATCCAAATCGAACGCAGCTGCTTTGCATGGGGTTCCTCCAATGTTGCGAACTGCTACTACTGGGCGTTTAAAGCCACCAGCAGCAAAAGCGAGTGGCAGTGGTAAAAGCACGGCTGCAACCTGCATGAAACATAAGCAGAGTTAAGCAACTGCTTCACGGCGGGAGGGCGGCGGCACAGATGAAAAAGCTTGCGGCTGCCGCACTCTTTCCGGAACGGAAGAAGAAAGAATAAAGAAAGAATAAAGAAAAGGAAAAAACCAAAATGGCAAGAACAGGACAACCTTACTCAACGGAAATTGCAAACAGCATCAACACCTTCCTTAAGGAAGACGAATGGCGTTTCGACTTTGACAGCGAGCGCGGCAGGTTCACTTTCAACCTCGGCCTGAGCTGCAAGCTCAAATCGGTTCGGTACGTTGTTGATGTGCGCGAAAAGGACTATCTTATCTACGTTTTTTCACCTCTGGGCCCGGATAAGGGTGATGCCGCAACAATGAAGCGCACGGCAGAGTTCCTGACACGAGCGAACTACGGACTTGTTTTCGGCAACTTCGAAATGGACATGCACGACGGCGAAATTCGCTACAAAACCTTCGTTCCGTGCGGCGGAGAAGCCCCCTGCGCCGATGTTATTCGCCGCAGCATATATGTGCCGGCAATGATGCTTGACAGGTACGGCGACGGCTTGCTGAAGGTGCTGTATTCGGACATTGACCCCGAAAAAGCTTGCAGCCTGTGTGAAAATGACCTGAGAGACAGCGCGGACGACGACATCGAAGAATCGGGCAGTGCGAACGACAGCACGGAAGATATCCTGTCGAGACTTTCGGCTCATTTCTCGAGCGATACAGATACAGAGGATGAATAATCCGTTTCGAACAGAACCTTTATCAGTGCCGTCTTAAAATAACGCCTGCAATGATACCGAGCAGCGCAATGCCGGCGCAGATAAGCACAAGCGTCCCGAAACTTGTCGTTTTGGCGGAGCTTGCTCCTTCCGCAAATGCCGTTGAACAGCACAGTGCGGAAATGACGGCCGCAAAGCAGCCGATGAATGAAAAGAAATTGCGTTTCCTCATGTTTGTTTGTCTCCTTGTACTCCCAGCCCGCATACTCAACTTCATTCATCGTCTGCGAGCGGCAATTAACGGATTCAACTTTGCTGAAAGCAGAACCCGAGCTTAATAAGCTTCACATGCATTATAACACTTAGCCGACACATAATCCACAGCAAGTTTAATAAACACTTCAAACAGCATACAGATTCAAAGTTCATATCAGCCGACACCCCTTGCCAAACGCGCAGGGGGTCTTTTTATGTGAGTACTCGGCAGGAACGATTCGTCAGCGGGAACGCACCTGCTTACTATATATTTATTCGATTCTTTGAACAGCGGTTGACTTTTTAATAAAATTTTTATATTATGTACCTGCACATGCAGCGCGCGGGTTCGACTCTCACCGATGAATGTGCGGGGGAATTTCATAATACAGACTGCATCGTTTTGCGGTCGGTATGCGCCGGCTGCAAATCAGGTGTTTTTTGTGTTTCGAATTATGAAATATGAAAGGGACTTTCGGCACTCCGTAAGTCAACGGTTCTTAATGTCATGAATGAATTTATCCTCACTTGCTGTTCAACTGCCGACCTGCCCAAGGAACGATTCGAACAGCTCAAAGTTCCCTATGTTTGCTTCAATTACACAATTGACGGAGTTACCTATCCGGATGATCTCGGGCAGAGCATCCCGTTCGATGAGTTTTACCGCCGCATGGCGGAAGGCGCAATGACATCCACTTCGCAGGTGAACATGGATCAGTATTTGCAATTTTTTGAACCATTCCTTGCAGAAGGAAAGGATGTTTTGCATGTTACCCTGTCCTCCGGAATTTCGGGTTCGTTTAATTCCGCATGCGCGGCAGCGCAGGTTTTGCGCGAAAAATATCCCGAAAGAAAGCTTTATATCGTCGATTCTCTCGGCGCATCATCGGGGTACGGACTTATAATCGATAAGATGGCGGAGCTTCGCGATTCCGGCATGAATATAGACGCGCTTCATGACTGGGTGGAGGAACACAAGCTTAACATGCATCATTGGTTCTTCTCGACCGACTTGACGTATTATGTGCGCGGGGGAAGAATTTCGAAATCCGCCGGGTTTATCGGCTCGATTCTGCATATTTGCCCGCTGCTGAACTGCGACAATTTGGGCAGGCTCACTCCGCGCGCCAAGATACGCACGAAAAAGCGCGCAATAAACGAAATCGTTCAAAAAATGGTCGAGAATGCGGAGAACGGACTTGATTATTCCGAAAAGTGCTTCATCTGCAATTCAGCTTGCTATGACGATGCACGTGCGGTTGCGGACCTTGTTGAAGCGACTTTCCCGAAGCTTAACGGCAAGGTGCTGATAACTTCAATCGGAACAACCATCGGAAGCCACACGGGTCCCGGAACCGTTGCGCTGTTTTTCTGGGGAAAGAAGCGCGTTGACTGAATTTGATACCGGCTTTTAGAACAAAACGCATTGCCGCAAACAAAGGCAATGCGTTTAATCTTTTTCGTAAATAATTTTATGCGGCACAAAATGCGTTGTGCACAAGGGTTTCGGCTTTTATGAAAGGAGCAGCTCTTTCACGCGCATTGCGGCTGCAACGTTGAATTCGCACCTTGTATCCACCTGGTAATCAACGCATGCGCTTCGGATTATTTCGGGTGAGGCGTCCACGTTTTCGGCGGCGAGCAAAGCCGTTACAATGCGAACGAATTCGTTAAGCTGCAAAACGGGCAGCTCAACGATAACCTCGAAAAGACTCGGGAGCACAGGTGATTTTGAACAGGCCGCAAGCAAAACATTCATCGGCAGCAAAGGCTCGATTACAGTTTCGCATGTATCCTCCCGCAGCTCATCGCAGAGGAGCATGAATTTGAGCGGCTGACAACGCAATTTTGTAAGCAAATCGATGCAATTCAGGCTGCCGTTGAGTGTGTAAACAAGGCGGAGCTGGGGTAATTCGTCCGTCAGCTCAAGCATCATGGTCGTTTTGCCCATTCCCTGCTGCCCGCAAAGAAGCATCGGATGTGCGCTTTCGTCCCGCATAAATGCAATTGCATTGTTCAACAGTATACGGTATTCCGCGTCCATCAGCGGAACAAAATCACCCGCCCGCAGCTCGTGGAGCGGTTTCAGCGCACCGTCAAAGATGAAGTTTCGGTATTTGAGGAAGATTCCGCTCCCGTACGAAGAGTGAAAATTCCAAAGGTCGTTCACAAGCTCGGACCAATCATCAGACTCGAGAAAACGCCGATACATGCCTTCAAGAGCAACGTCCGCATAATAACTGTCGCGAATGCCGAACTCACCGTATTGCCACACGGGCGGCGGGAGTTCGGTTTTTGCAGGCGGCTGTTTGGGTTTGAATTCACGGGGCATCGGTGCAACGGGGGCGCCGCCCCACGCAGCGGAGGCAATCACGGAGGCGGCATCCTTTGAATTCTTTTTTTGCTTTTGCTCCGTGCAATTGCAGATTATGGAATGCAAAACGTTTTCATCCGCTTCCGAAAGAGTTTTCAGAGCGGAAAGCTCAAGCTGCATTGCGTGAATGACGGCATCGTCCGCCTTTCCGGAAGCAGCGGCACATGAAAACACGTTGTCGGTCAGCAACACCGTATCAAGAATGTAATCGTGCCAGATATTGCCGCTTACTCTGCGTGCGCCGCAGCAAACAAGCTCCGAAGTCAAAGCGGAAAGTGCGTCCGCAGCGTTTTGCACGTTGCCGATATCGGCAAAGCGAAGAAGCTCGGCAAGTTTTCCGAGGGGACGGGTGAGCAGTTCGTTTCGAAAAATTGCAAGCCGGGCAATTGCAGCGGACAGCGTGCGAATGTTTTCCTCAGTTTGTGTGCAATCCATTTTTTGCTGCCTTTCTGTAAAAAATGAAACGTTTGCGCCGCGGATTTACCACGCAATAAGGTGCAGAATGTTTTGGTCAAGCACGATGAAAGCTCCGAGAATTGCCGTGTAAATCGCAAAACCCCAGAGTGAATGCTTTGTGATGAGTTTTATCATGAAACGCACAGCAAAATAGCCCGAAACGGCGGCAGCGGCAACGCCGAGCACGACCGAAAGCCAGTTTATGTTTGCTGCGCCTGCGCTGACCGCATCGGGAATTTCAAGCACCGCACCGCCGAGAATTGCCGGGATTGAAAGCAGAAAACTGAATTCCGCAGCGTCCTCTTTTTTCATTCTGCAAAGCGTTGCGCCCGTGATGGTCGAACCCGATCTTGAAATGCCGGGCAGAATGGCAACGCCCTGAACAAAGCCGATAAACACCGCATGATACCACTTCATTGAAGGAACGGTAAGTGTGCATTCGCCTTTCTGACGCATAAAATCGCAGAGAACAAGCAGCGCCGCCGTGAAAAGGAAACAGAAGCCAAGCAGACCGCCTTCGTTTGCCGCATCGATTACATCCTTAAATACGAGCGCCATAACCGTGGTTACAAGCGTTGCAGCGATCATCCAGATCCAATACTTTGCCTGCTTTACCGGGTGGAGCAGCATTTCAATGATGCGTTTGCGATAAACAACAAGCACCGCGGCCAAAGTGCCGAGATGCAGCATGACGGTGAAGAAAAGTCCGCCGTCCGATATGCCGAAGATTTTTTGAAGCAGCAGAAGATGACCGCTGCTTGAAATCGGAAGAAATTCGCAAAGTCCCTGAACAAGACCCAGGATAATTGCAATAAAAGCGTTCATTTTTTGTTTGCCTCCGAACAGCGGAGGCTCTCCCTTCAATTCGTTTGCAGACCTGCAAAATCTGCCGAATTGCCGAATCCGAAGAAACGGCCGAATCTGCACGGCCTGCATTAAAATTATATTTAGTTTTTTCGAAACAATTCGATTCTCAGCGAAAAAGGTTGAACGTTCAACCTTTTTCACAGGAACAACCATAAGACGGTTGAAAACTGCGGAATCAATAATAGAAGGATCCGGAATCCCATACGCTGTCAATTGCAGCAGT
>ERZ808278.913-NODE-913-length-15050-cov-3.106302_pt1 | contig 15050 bp, 11 predicted proteins | sample MGYA00521239_ERZ808278 | MGnify/ENA primary metagenome ERZ808278 (study PRJEB31516, sample SAMN03275600) | gut metagenome | biome: mammalia-associated habitat; material: feces | host: Papio cynocephalus | place: Kenya | collected 2012-07-17 ... | reverse complement strand
TTCTTCCCACATCCCCGCAAAGAACGCGGGGAAGATCTTCCTCGCAGTGAATTTTGAGTGTCAGCCCCTTGGCCTTCGCCCGCTCCTGTATCATGTCGTTACATTCCACAAGAAGCTCTGCCGGGCGGTAATTCTCTTCCTCGATCTCTACCTTTCCCGCTTCGATCTTGGAAATATCCAGTACATCGCTGATCAGAGACAGCAGCGTGTTCGCCGAGTGGTCAACCGCTTCCGCATACTCCAGAAGCTGCTGGCTGTCCGCCTCCTTCAGGATCATCTCATTCATCCCTATGATAATATTGATCGGCGTGCGGATCTCATGAGAGATGCTGGAAAGGAATTCACTCTTGGCCCGGTTCGCCATATCTGCCCGGTACTCTGATTCCACCAGCGCCTCATTCTGTTTTCCAATCTGATCCAGCGCCTTTTTGTATACTTTATTCTGGAATTTATTGATCAGTCCGAGCACAAGCCCCAGTACGATCAGACTCTGTATCATATCCACATAGATTCCGGTTGTCGTACCGATCGGAATGACCCACTCCGGTCTGCAGTAGGCAACCCAGTAGCAGGAAAGGATCGCAATGACCTGTAGCACAAGCAACACATAGAACGCCGCACCTTCTACGATCAGGAAGTCAAATACAAGGCCCAATGTAAACCAGTAGCCCATTCCACCGAATGCACCGCCGTCCGTGAAGAACATCACCGGAAACAGCACCAGTGTAATGATAGACACAATGCTGAACGCCGCCTGCTTCAGATGCCCTCTCCAGTTTGCCTGATAAAAGCTGCCGATCAGTACGATAAGTGCCGCAAAGATTGCCAGAATCTGTACCCAGTACAGATCCAGAATGATCGACATGACAAATCCAATGATCCCTCCTCCGATACCGGACAGTGTGATAATATTAAACAGTACCATCCGCAGGGAATCTTCCGGATTAAAGAACTTCTGCTGAATTTTCAGCCACTTCTTACGCATTTTACTCTCCATTTCTGCGCACGTTTTTACGCATATCGAGATTTTTCTATTATATATAGAATACACCTACGGACTGATTTCGTCAGCATTTAATGTCCGAACGTGAGGGACTGCCCCCACACTCTTACCGCCGAGTACCTCTTACTGCTTCAAGAAAGCATCTTAGCTGCCCTCTTTTGCAGCTTACCCACATCCGGCTGTCTTTTTTTCGACTCTCTGCTATCCTATAATCAACAAAAATTCATCACCACTGAAAGGACTGGCAAATATGGAATCCATCATAACTGTAAAAGGACTCAAAAAATATTTCAAAGACGTAAAGGCCGTGAATGACATCAGCTTCTCTGTTGAAAAGGGCGAACTGCTCGGCTTTCTTGGCGTAAACGGTGCCGGAAAATCTACCACGATCAACATGCTCTGCACCCTGTTTGCGCCGACACAGGGTGACATCACTATCTGTGGCTGTCGGCTCGGCAAGGAGGATGAAAAGATCCGTCATCACATCGGTGTCGTCTGGCAGGGCAACTGTCTGGACGAAAAACTTACCGTTAAGGAAAATCTGTTTGTGCGCGGTTCCCTGTATGGATTTAATACCGCAGCACTGAAAAGGCAGGTCGCATCGGTCTGTGAGAAGCTACAGCTCGGCGACATCTATGACCGACGTTATGCCAACCTCTCTGGCGGACAGAAAAGACGCTGCGAGATTGCGGCCGCACTGATCCACTCCCCGGAAGTTCTTTTTCTCGATGAACCCACCACCGGTCTGGATCCGGCAACACGGCGACTTGTCTGGGAGAGCATGGACCGGCTGCAAAAGGAAGAGAGCACGACGATCTTTCTGACAACACACTATATGGAGGAGGCCGCCTGTGCCAGGCATATTGCGATCATGGACAGCGGAAAGCTGAAGGAATTCGGAACTCCTTTTTCCCTGAAAGAGCGATACGCAAAGGATAAACTGCATCTGATCCCACAGCCGGATAAAATGGCCAGTCTCCGGCTGCTTCTTTCCAGAATGCAGGTACAGGATTCTGATATCGCCGCCGAATCTGACCGTCTGGTCGTATCGCTTCCTGAGAGCATGGCGGGACTTCCGCTTATCAGGGAGGCCGAACCGTATCTTAGCGGGTTTTCGTTGGTACAGGGTTCTATGGACGACGTTTTTCTGAATGTCACCGGCAAAAACTTACAACAGGAGGAGCTTTAAAATTATGAAACAGACAATATATCTGATCAAACGCAACTGCGCTATCTTTTTCCGAGATAAATCGACGGTCTTTTTTTCTATGCTTTCCATGTTTATCACACTGGGGCTGATGGTCATCTTCCTTGGAAAAATGAACAGCGACAATCTTGTGCAGGTTCTTGCAGAATTTGGACCGCGTGATACCGCCGCCGACCGTGTCAACGCCAGTTATCTGATCCAGCTCTGGACGCTGGCAGGTATTCTCGCCACCAATTCTGTCACCGTTCCGCTGACTGTTCTAGGTGCTATGGTTCAGGACGAGACGCACAAGCGTCTGATGGCGTTCTATGTGACGCCTGTCAATCGTCTGAAACTGTCTCTTGGCTACATTCTGTCAGCCTTTTTCATCGGTACTGTTTTATGTGTGCTGACATTGCTTTTCGGTGAACTGTATTTTATGTCACAGGGATATTCTCTGCTGGGTGCTCCGGCAATCGTGGAACTGATCGGCATGATCGCGCTGAATACGCTCTGTTTTTCCTCTCTTGGCTATCTGCTGGCTCTCTTCGTCCACAGCGACAGCGCCTGGAGCGGTCTGCTGACTATCATCGGCACGCTGGTCGGCTTCGTCAGCGGCACCTATCTGCCGCTTGGCTCACTTGGCGAAACGCTTCAGAACATTCTGAAGTGCCTGCCGTTTCTCCACGGCGCTTCCATGATGCGAAAGATCTGCACCGCCTCAGCCATAACCAAGACCTTTGATGGACTGCCGGAGATCGGCAGCGAAATTTTCAGCGAACAGATGGGCATCCGGCTTTTTCATGGAAATGAGGAGTTTACTACCGGCATACAGGTGTCAATCCTGCTCGCCTATGCTATAATGACAATAGTTCTTGCAGCCATTCTGAATCGGAACCGGAAGCTGAAGGATCGCTGACACAAACTCGGCATGTGCAAAAAAAGCGCAGAAATGAGGATTAAAATCTATGAAAATCACAATACTGGACTGTGCCCCCGGCGAAGAGGATGAGATCACAATCCGCTGCAGGCAGCTGGATGAATCTCTCCTGAAGCTTCTCTATACCCTGAAGGCCGGAAAAGATAAGATCACAGTGTCGAAAGAGGAAAAGATCTATCAGTTACCGCTTTCTCAAATCTACTATTTTGAAGCGGTGGATGGTCATGTCTTTGCCTATGTTGAAAAAAATGTCTATGACACAAAATTTCGTCTGTATGAACTGGAGGAACGCCTGCGGCAGACTGATTTCTTCCGGGCATCGAAATCCACGATCATCAATCTGTCCAAGGTCCGTAACATCGGTCCGGACTTCAACGGACGTTTTGAAGTATACATGAAAAACGGAGAACAGCTTATCGTATCAAGACAGTATGTTCCTGAACTGAAGAAAAAGCTGGGATTATAGGAGGTATCATATCATGTGGAAAAAAAGATTCAAAGAAATAGGAACTCTCTTCTGTATGATCACTACCGGCTCCACCGTGTCAGCCGCCTTGCTGACAACGTTCACTAAGCCGACAGAAATTACTTTCTCCAATGTTATATGGCAGCTGCTGTTTTGTTCTTTCCTATGCAGTCTGACCCCTCTTCTCTACCCGCCAGGACGGACATTTCCCAAACGGGAAATGATCATCCGGACACTGCTCCATTACGTACTGATCAATCTGATCGTCCTTGGATGTGGACTTGGTTTTGAATGGTTTGAGATCACGCATATTCCCAGTGTCCTGTTCATGCTGTTATCCATCGCCATAGTTTTTGGCATTGCACTTTTCATGTCATGGAGGCGTTCCGTACTGGATGCACAGAAGATGAATGAAAAGCTACAGGAACATTTCCAAATGCAGGAAGATGACAAAAATTAATTTTATACTTAATATCCTTTCCGTTTGCTGTACTCCTGCACGTTGTCGTAATCAACAATGCTGTAGGGAGTATAGACATAACGGTTATCGATCAGTCCCACACTGTCCGGTATCGCCGTCTGCGTCGAAAGTGCATATGCAATCTCCGCGATCGCCTGTCCCTGCCCTTTGGCATCATGGTAAACGGTTCCTTCCATCTTTTTTCTTTTGATCATTTCCAGTGCCTCACTCTGACCATTCACCCCCACGATCAAAGGCCATTGTTCTACCCCGCGTTCTTCCAGTGCGTCAATCGCTCCCAGCGCCATGTTATCGTCATTGGCAATGATCATCTCGATCTGCCATGAATATTGATCCAGAAAAGCATTCATCTTTGTCATGGCCTGCGCCCGGTTCCAGTTTGCAAACTCATCCCCCAGCTTTTCCACCTTAAAACCGGCATTTTTGATCTCCTCGATCGATACCTGTGTCCGTACCAGTGCGTCCTGATGACTGCGCTCTCCCTCAAGGATCACATACTGGATCACACCGTCCCCATTGACATCCACCTGCTCGAAACGTTTCTCATCGCGCAGGGCATCTGTCACGATCTGTGCCTGCATCACGGCAGACTCCTCCGGCTGCGAGCCTACATAGTAGAGCTTGTCCCATCTCTCCAGATCCTCCTCCACCAGCTCACGGTTCCAGAAAATAATCGGGATATCTGCGTTTCTTGCCTTGTCGATAATCACCATTGCATTTGTCCTGTCCACAAGATTTACACAGATCACATCATATTTTTTCTCCACGAACTTTTCAATCTGATCGTTCTGGGTCAGCTGGTTTTTGTTTGCAGCCACCACTTCCACATTGATGGTGATTCCCATCTCCAGCTCCTTGTTTTTGCACCATTCCTCTACATACTTTACAATACTGGAGGTGAAGATATCATATTCATCATAAATGCTGACACCGATGCGGATCACATCCTTATTCCCGTTCTTTTCCTGTGTCCACAGTGTCCTGTCGCTGCATGCTGTCAGAAGCAGCATCACCGCTACGCAGCAGACCGCAACTCCCCTCATCCATAATCTCTTCATTTCAAACCTCGTTCCCTATCCTTACTTTACAAACGGAAAGATCAGTTTCTCATACTCCAGCGTATACATCCTGTCCCGGTTGACGATCTTGTATTCCACCGCATCCTCCAGATTCTTCTCCTGCTTTCCCTGCAGGATCACGTTCATGCTCAGATACCCTGCACTGAAATCATTCTGGTAGGCCACCGCCTTCACCAGACCCTGATCCATGTAATGCACGATCTTGTCGCTGTTTCCGATCCCATAAATCTTGATATCCTTGTTCAGATTCAGTGCTGCATCGATCAGTGCCTCTGTCCGGGGCGTGTCCATCGCTATCGCCACATCCACCGCTTCCTCGATCATCTTTTCCTGCAGGAACAGTGTCAGCTCACTCTCGGGAGTATGTTCATCCTTTTCCCAGATAACAATCTCATCCGCATAGCCCGAAAGCGTGTCGTACACGCCGTCAAAACGATCGCCGATGCACACCTTCTGCATGTCATCGAGAATAATCGCTGCCTTGATCCATTCCTTCTCCTGCGACATGATCTCCCTTGCCAGGGAATATCCCATCCCATAGTTATCCGTTGAGACATAGCAGACATTCTCCGTTGTCTCCGGCCCGCTGTAAAAAAACACGACCGGAATATCACACTCCACCGTATCAAAATACTTCTCTACCATTTGGCTGTCTGCCGCCTCTATGATCAGCGCATCTGCTCCGTTGAGGATTTCCCGGTTGATCATGGCGATCTGTTCCCCCGCACCGGCATTTCCGGACATCGTGATCAGGTTGACCTCTGCCCGCGTACTGTCTGCCGCCTGCTCTGCGCCAAGCCGCAGGTTCTCCCACCTGTCTGCCTGCGCACTGCTGACGATCACAGACACCTGCATCAGCGGCTCCTCCCTCGTCTCATAAAAGCTGTACACCAGCACTTCAACGATCAGCATCACCAGCACCAGCGCAATTCCGGTCAGCAGAATCTTCTTGCCTTTACTCAGCTCTGAAAGCCTTGTCATTGAACGCCCTCCTCTCTCCGGTAATCCTCATAACGGATCTTCGGCAGATGGATGGTCACCGTTGTTCCCTCATCCAGCTCACTCTTGATGGAAAGTCCGTAATCCCCCTTAAAATACAGCGCGATTCTCTGGTTCACGTTCCACAATCCGATTCCGGAGCCTTTTCCGCGGGCACGGCTCTTATCCGTCAACAGGCTCTCGATCGTCTCTTCCGGAATCCCCATACCGTTATCTGACACGTCGATATAGATATCCCCGTCCTTTTCATAGCCGTGTATCGTAATTTCCCCTTCACCGTCCATAAATTCCATTCCGTGATAGATGGCATTTTCCAGAATCGGCTGTACGATCAGCTTAATCGTAATACATTCCCGGATCGTCGGCTCCACATCGATCTTCACACAGAATTTATTGCGGTAGCGCATCTGCTGGATGCTCATATAATTCTGTGCATGGGTCAGTTCATCTTCTATTGTGATAATGCTGTTTCCCTTGCTCAGACTGATCCGGAACAGCTTCGCCAGCGCCTTCACCATCGAGATCGCTTCCCGGTACTGTTCACACTCCACCATCCAGACGACGGAATCCAGTGTATTGTAAAGAAAGTGGGGATTGATCTGTGACTGCAGGGCATCCAGTTCACTTTTCCGCTTGTCCTCCTGTTCCCGCACCATCTTGTCCATCAGGTCTTTCATTCTCTTGACCATAAGTGTGATGGTCTGTCCAAGGTGCCTTATCTCATGGGAGCCGCCAATATAAATGTGCTCCTCCTCCAGATGTCCCTCCTCCAGATACCGAATGGAGTCCTCCAGATTCCGCAGTGGCTCCGTAACCCTGTCTGAGATAAAGATATTTCCAAAGAGGATCAGGAAAATGGTCACGGTACAGATCATCACCATAAAGAAACCGATATGGATCGTATTGCGGAACAGTTCGCTTGTCGGTGTCACATTGACGATCTTCCAGCCTGTGTAGCCGATCGTCTTGACCACAACCGCCCTCTCTTCCCCCATAAAGTTCTCGACATGGGTTCCATCCTCATAGGATGCCGCCATCCGGTTGTTTTCCTTCATCATGCCGGAATAAATCGCCTTCTGTTTCGGATGATAGATGATCTCGCCGTTCCGGTCCATCAGATACACATACCCCGAGTTCTGTTCATTTGCCTTGTCAAAAACCTGCTCGATCGCGCTGTAATTCATATCGACAAGCAGGACTCCCCTTCTGGTGTGCCCCACATTTGTAAGCTCCACGCTCCGGCTCAGGGAGATTACCCACGCATACTGGTAATTGCTGCTCTCAAAAATGTTCTGGACATGCGGCGTGGTAAAATGCAGATTCTCAATCTTCTCTCCTGCCTGCACAAACCACTCCTGCTCTTTCAGATCAACCGACTTCTTTCTCGTGGCGATCGGCCCTGCTGCCAGAACCGCACCATCCTCCGTCACACAGACAATGCTGACAAGATAGTCCTTATTTTCCTCATACAACAGGTTCATCTCCTTATCGATGGACTCCTCAGTCAGGTCTTTATTTTTGATGACATTGTAATACATGAAGTCGGAGATGTTCATCATATTACGGATGTAGCTGTTCAGATTCCAGCTGACCTGCTCCAGCATCTGTTTGTTGTTTTCCAGAGCCATCTGCCTTGCGTTGCGAACAAACTGTGCATAGAACGCAATTCCCATGAACAACATACTCACTAGCGCGACCAGCGTGAACGACAGAGAGGTAATAAACTGGATATTCCTTCTCCGGTAGATTGTCTTGGGCAGATTGCAAATATGTAGAAACCTCTTTTTTACCTTATTTCTGACCATCTTCCCCTTTTTCCTTACTCTGCCTGTACTTGGACGGTGAAATTCCATACTGCTTTTTAAACACATAGCTGAAATAGTTCGGTTCCTCATATCCCACCATTCCGGCTATCACATAACTTTTTTCCTCTGTCGTGTCCAGAAGATGCAGCGCCTGCTCCATCCGTACCTTTGTCAGATATGCTACAAAGCTCATTCCCATCTCCTTCTTGAAAAGAGAATAAAAATAGGCCGCACTGACACCCAGATGCCCGCACACCCTGTCAATGGACAGGTCAGACTCCCCATAATGTTCTGTCACAAACGCCAGTGCCTTATCCGTGAGCAGTCTGGTTGTATCCGTTCTCTCCCTGCGGACCGCATTGCGGATCGTACTGCACTGTTCTGACAGCCATGCGCCCATCTCATCCAGTGAGTGAAATCTGCTGATCTCTTCTCCCGGGCTCTGCGTCAGAAGATTCCCACATTCCTCCGCGCTCAGCTTATAGTTTCTGGCAAGGCGGATGAGTTCGATCTGGATCTCCGTGAAAAACAATTGAAGCTGTCCTCTTGTAACGGTGATCTCCTTGAGTCTGTCTGTGAGCGCTCTGATCTCCTCCTGCAGATCTTCCTGGGTTCCGATCTTGATCTCCCGGATAATCCCTTTGATCCACTCTTCTTCATGAAACGGCTGTGTCCCGGTCTCCGGCTCCACATCCTGAATATAGATTGCCTGATTGGCATCCAGCAGAATACGGTATGCGGCCGCCTCCTTCGCCTCCTCATAGGAATCATGGATATGGCTGATCTGTCCATAGACCTTTCCGATTCCTGCAACGGTGTCTGTTCCCAGCATTTTCTTTGCCAGTCTGCAGTTCCGGTCCATCAGGGCAACAAACTTCTGTGCGGCTGCCGTCTCATGCAAAAGCGCGAGCACCACGATCGTTCCCAGATAGTTCACGCTGTAAAACTCCAGCTTCTTTTCCAGCTGTTCATCGATCAGCTGTTTCAGGGACACGGCGAGCAATCCGGTATCCGCGCTCCCATTGTCCTGCTGTTCGTCCGTACAGATCACCCCTACCATATAGAAGCCCGACGAAAGGCCGAGACCGTAAGCTTCCGTGTAATGCTTCAGCCGGTCCAGATCCGAAATACGCCCCTCCAGAATCCCGATCAGAAGCTGATCCCTCAGGATCGGCAGACTTTCCTGATAATACTGTTTCAGTCTGTCCACATTCCTTCTGCGGTCAAGTTCTTCGTCCAGACTCTTTCGTATCCGCACAAAGACCTCCTGCAATTCCTGTGCATCGATCGGCTTGAGGATATACTCCTCCGCCTCCAGCTTGATCGCCTCCTTGGCATACTCAAACTCATCGTAGCCGGAGAAAAAGACAATCCTGGTACCGGGCATCTGTTCCCGCAGCTTCCGGCAGAATGTCAGACCGTCCATAAAAGGCATGCTGATATCCGACATCACCACATCCGGGGCATACTGCTCTGCCTTCTCCAGCGCGTCCTCTCCGTTCTCCGCCATCGCCACAACCTGAAATCCGATCTCCTCCCATGCCAGCTTCCGCGCAATGGCCTCCCGCACAGGCTGTTCGTCATCCACCAGCATCACCTTGTAGTAGCTCATATATCCTCCTTCCCTCTGATCAAGAAGTACTTCCTCTATGTAACCTCACTTAAAAATCTGCTCTCTGGTATAGTAGCCGCTCTCTATCAGAACTTCCTCATAGCTCTCCGCATCTACCACCACAGGATCGCAGAGATAGGAAGCAACCGTCATCACATTGTTGTTATAGGTATCCACATCGTTGATCTCCGGCTGTGTATTTTCCAGAACCGCCTGTACCATTGTGACACACTTGGAGGAAAGCACCCTTGTATCCTTGAAAATAGACATTGTCTGGTAGCCGTTCACAATGTTGGAAACCGCCTCTCTCTCGGAATCCTGTCCGGTGATAAAGGGCCAGTCTGCCTCAGTGTACCCCTCTTTGCGGCAAGCCTGCAGAATCCCATATGCAAAACCATCAAAGGCTGAGCACGCAATATCCAGCTTCTCCGTGGTATAATACTCCTCCATCAGACTTTGGCACCGCAGTCTCGCCGTCTCCTTTGACCAGCGCAGGATGCAGGTCTCCTCAAAGGAGGTCTGCCCGGATCTGCAGACCAGTGTTCCGCTGTCCAGATACGGCCGCAGCTGCTCCATCAATCCATCGTACAGAAACAACGCATTGTTGTCATCCGGCGATCCCATGAAAAATTCTATCGTATAGCTTCTTCCCTGGAGCCGTGCACTCTCCAGTCCCATTTTCTGCACAATGTATTTTCCGATCAGGGTTCCCACCGCTTTATTGTCAAAGCTTGCATAGTAGGAGACAGCGTCCGTGTCCATCAACAGACGGTCATAGGCTATGATGGGAATCTTTCTTTCCTTTGCTATCTGTAAGCTGTCCGTCAGCTGCTGTGAATCAATGGAAGCGATCACCAGACAGTCCACCTCATCCTTGATCATCTTCTCGATCTGCGCGATCTGCAGGTCAATATCATCATCCGCATATTGCAGGTCAACCTCATAGCCAAGCATCTCCAGCTTCGCCTTCATATTCACCCCGTCATTGATCCACCTTTCGGAGGTTCGCGTCGGCATCACGACACCAACGGTCTTTCTCTCCTGTTCTTCCTGTGTCTCTTCCTCTCGTGTCAGCAGAGACTCATAGTATCTGGCAAGATCCTCCGGACTTGTTTTCTGCTGTCCGCATCCGGTAAGGAAGAGGAGCAACAGCAGAATGTATAGGAATGTCCTTTTTGGCATTGCAGACTCCTTTTTTGTCTTTTAGAAATTTCTAAAATAGATTAGATATTTATACTATATCATTTTTTGTAATAAAAGGAAAATCATAACGTCCAAAAGACAGAGGTGCCGTAAAGCACTTCTGTCCTCTGTTTTCCCCCAAAAACATATTATTCCATGATAAATTCCGATACCAGTTCTTCCAGCTCCACCGTCGATTGCAGCAAGCGTCCCATAGCCTCGGACACTTCCTGCAGGTTTGCGGATTCCTGTGTCACGATCGTGCTGACCTCATTGATCTCATCCACATTGTTCTCCGCTGCCCTGAAAATGGTATCAACTCCCTTAGAGGTAACCCCGATCTGATCTGACAGATCATTCACCCGTTCCATAATATGATCGACACTGCTTCCTACCACGTGGGTGCTTTCTCTTATCAGCTCAAAGCTGTTCCTGGTCTCCCTGGTCATTTCGTTGCCGATCTCAAGCTGCTTCAGGCTTCTGGCAAGCTGTGCATTCATGGCATCTGCCTGTTTCTGCACCTCGCCGATCATCCTGCCGATCTGTCCCGCGATCGTCTGCGAGTTGTCCGCAAGCTGCCGGATTTCTTCTGCTACCACAGCAAATCCTCTTCCGGCCTCCCCTGCCCTTGCCGCCTCGATTGAGGCATTCAGGGAAAGCAGATTGGTCTGCGACGCAATCTCCGTGATGGAATTCAGCGCCTTTTCCATTCCTCCGGTACTCTCATCAAAGGAGGCAAACACCTTATTCATCTCCTGCATGGAGCGGTCAACCTCCTGCATCTGCGCCACATAGGCTTCTATCTTCTGCATTCCGCTCTCCGCATGTGCCCTTGCCTCCTCGGAGTTCTGATGGATCATCCCCGCATCGTCACTTACCTCTTTGGCCGTCTTTTCCATGTGACTGATCTGATCTACTATGCCGGACACCTCATCCTGCTGTGCTTTGAGACCCTCCAGCATCGTATCCACGGCATCGGAAATCTTACGGCTTCCCTGCGAATTCTGCTCCACGCTGTCATTGATAACGGCAGTTGTACTCCTGAGATTCTCTGTTCCGGTCTTCACCTTTGTTATCATGCGGATCAGGGTGCCCCGCATAACGTTGAAGGCTCCCATCGCCTGTCCGATCTCATCACTCGAACGCACCTTGAAAGCATTGCCGGTCAGGTCCCGCTCCGACATCTGCATCAGATGACTGCGCAGTTTTCCGATTGGTCTTGTAATCCCGGATGACAGCATAACAGCCGCCAGGATCATCACGATTCCGACCACAACAGCCACTGTAATGCTGATGACCAGCATACTGCCAAAGTCTGCTGCGATCTGCTTTTCCACTTGTTCACTTCTTGTAATTTCCAGCGCCAGAAGGGTCTCTGCGGAGGATACCAGAAAAGCACTGTTATTTGCCATCTGGTGTGCCTGCTCCAGTCCCTCTGACGAGTAGGTTGTTCCACACGCCGTCAACACGTCTTCATAGGCCGCCGTGTACTTCTCTACCTCCGAGGCAAAGCTTTCATACTGATTACGGTTTTGGTTATATTCCACATCGTCACCGATGTTCTGTCCAATCTCTCCGCTGTAGAGCTTCATCGTCTCCACGATCTCTTTATGACCGCTTGACTCGATGTCCGCCCCGACTCCGCACATATTTTCTACCGACTTTGCCACCTTCGACGCATTCGTCTTAATATATGTAATCTTACTGATGTTCTCAAGCACTCTGGAATAATCGTTGCTGAACTGCATGGATTTTCCAATGACAAGTGCCAGCATGATGCCGAACACCAGAATAATGCCAAACACCATGCTGTTCAATTTACCTTTAATCCCAATACGTTTCCGCATTCTGCCTTCCCCCTGTATGAAACGATCAGCCTTTCTTTCTCTTGGAAAGTACATCAACGGTTACGGCTCCCAGAAGAACCGCGCCTTTTACAATCTTCTGAATATCGGTAGACCATCCGTACAGGGACATACCATTGTTCAGGATACCCATGATAAAGGCTCCGATCACGGCTCCCATAATACTTCCGGCACCACCGGCTACCGCCGCACCACCAATATAACAGGACGCGATCGCATCCATCTCAAATCCATCACCGGCCTTCGGTGTGGAAGAAGCGTTACGTGCTGACAGCACAATACCGGCTACCGCACTCAAAATTCCCATATTCGTATATACCCAGAAGAAAACTTTTCTTGTATCAATACCTGATAAGTTGGCTGCTTTCCGGTTGCCGCCAAGTGCATAAATCTGACGGCCGGCTACTGTCTTGCTTGTGATAAACGCATAAATTCCGATCAGGACAACCATCAACAGCAGCACAAACGGAAGTCCGTTGTAGCGTGCCAGCTTATAGAAGAAAACCCAGATAATAAACAGCATCACGGCAAGCTTGACAGCCACCTGCCATACCGGGTTGGTTGCAAAGCCATATTTTTTCCTGGTCTTGATCGCCCTTGCCTCCGCAAGTAGAAGCAGTACCGAAGCGACAATCGCAACCACGATGGATACCAGATCGATCGTGCCGTCCGCAAACGGAACCTTGATCGTCGGCAGGAAGCCCGCACCGATAAATACATAGTTATCCGGAAGCGGTCCTTTGGTCTGCGCCTGCAAAAGGGTGTAGGTCAAACCACGGCCCATCAGCATTGTCGCCAGTGTCACAACGAACGGAGGAATGTTCAGATAAGCGATAAAGAAGCCTGCAAACATACCTACCAGAAGTCCGATCACAAGGGCACAGGCGATCGCCGCCCACATGTTCATCTTATAGTCAACCAGTATGATTCCTGCTGCCGCTCCGGTCAACGCTACAACAGAACCTACACCAAGATCTACGTTTCCGGTCAGAACACACAGCAGCATACCGATCGCCAGTATGACTACATAACCGTTCTGCATGACCAGATTGTTGATGTTGGCCGGTGAGAGATTCTTACCGCCCGTCATCAGTGAAAAAATAACGAAAATTGCAATAAGTGCAAGAAACATTCCATATTGCTTCATATCCAGATTTACTACTTTTTTCTTATTCATTCCTATCACCCTTCTTTCTGTTATGTGTCATGATACACTGCATGATCTTTTCCTGTGTCACCTCGGATTTGCCAAGTTCTCCCACGATCTCGCCCTCGTTGATGACATAGACTCTGTCGCAGGTTCCGATGATCTCCGGCATTTCAGAAGAAATTACGATGACGGCCTTTCCCGCCTTTGCCAGTTCATTGATAACACAATAAATTTCATACTTTGCTCCGACATCGATACCTCTTGTCGGCTCATCCAGGATCAGAACATCCGGCTGTGTCAGCATCCATTTTGCAAGTACCACCTTCTGCTGATTTCCTCCTGAAAGCGAACCCACCACCTGATTGATGGAATTGGCCTTGACATTGATACGCTTGCGGTACTCCTCCGCCGCTACGATCTCATCATTTCCGTTGATAACGCCCCTCTTTGAGAAGAACTTCGGTCTGGCCGCCAGTGTCATGTTCTCTTTGATGTCATTGATCAAGACCAGTCCATAGGTCTTTCGATCCTCCGACACATAGGCAAGCTTTTCCTCGATTGCCTCCTTGACATTCTTCAGCACAACTTCCTTGCCGTTGATCTTCACAGTTCCTGAAATCTTCTGCCCATAGCTTCTTCCAAACAGACTCATGGCAAGTTCCGTTCTTCCGGCTCCCATCAGTCCCGCAAGCCCTACTACCTCGCCTGCCCTGACACTCAGATTGATATTTTTGATCACCTGTCTGTGTGCATCATCGGGATGATATACATTCCAGTCCTTTACCTCAAAAATCGTATCTCCGATCGTGACGTTCTCCCGCACCGGATAACGGTTGGTCAGTTCACGGCCAACCATGGCCTTGATCACACGGCTTTCTGTGAAATCATCCTGTCCCTTTATCAATGTTTCAATCGTCTTGCCATCCCGGATGATCGTGATGGCATCCGATACATATTCAATCTCATTGAGCTTGTGTGAAATAATGATGCAGGTGATCCCCTGCTTTTTCAGCTCAAGCATAATATTCAGCAGCTTCTGGCTTTCTTCATCGTTCAGGGCGGCAGTCGGCTCATCCAGGATCAGAAGTTCCACCTTCTTCGCCATCGCCTTTGCAATCTCGATCAACTGCTGCTTGCCGACACCCAGTGAGCTTACCGGCGCATTGATATCCTCATGCTCCAGGCCCACTTTCTCCAGCATATCCTGTGCTTTCTTTCTGGTCTTCGTCCAGTCGATGACCCCCTTCATCGATGTCTGTTCATTTCCCAGAAAAACATTCTC
>ERZ808278.912-NODE-912-length-15094-cov-4.227276_pt1 | contig 15094 bp, 15 predicted proteins | sample MGYA00521239_ERZ808278 | MGnify/ENA primary metagenome ERZ808278 (study PRJEB31516, sample SAMN03275600) | gut metagenome | biome: mammalia-associated habitat; material: feces | host: Papio cynocephalus | place: Kenya | collected 2012-07-17 ... | reverse complement strand
ATTTTCTACCTTGAGACTCTTTTTTGTGCTGTCCGTACAATTTGGGGCAGTTCACTGTATGGATGTGCCTTTTTTATATCAGATGTGAGCGAAAGTATTTCTCTATATTGTGCCCAAAACGCGCAGATCTTCAATTTTCTCTGCATCTTTTCCGTAGATGCCCTGAAAATGCCAGGTCGCTTCTAACTGGATGACTTGATCCGGCTTGCACTCCATTTGTTCGCTGTATGCAAACAACAGTGTTTGATGCGGAACATCTTCTGATTCGTCTATGGCGCCGCTTTCAAAATTATGCGTAACGCCGTTGATCACCAGCGCACCATTTGTTCGTGCGCCTACTGTCAGCGAGTGATATTCCAAAAACAAGGAGATGGAAAGCGCCACGTGGGTTTCATCGATTGGAGCGATTTGGTAGTCCATGCGCAAGCGTAATATTTCATGCTCTGTGGAATAGAACGATCCGTTTTGATTTTGTTCTCGTTTTGGCGTCTGCCGCGGTGTTTTCCGCCGTGAGCCCGCCCGATCTGTGGTTTTTTGCGAAGTTGTAAGCGACGTGTCCGGAAGGAAAGTCCCCGGCATTTCTCCAGGCAGCCCGTCTTGGGATGGATTCATTTGCAGCGTATGCGTGGGATCGCTGATCTTCCCATCTTGCGTTTGTGCGCAACCGGTAAATACCAGTCCGGCAATCATGCATCCGCAGAAAAACAAAACGCAAGCTATTTTGGAGAAACCACGCAAATTTCTTTTTCTGTAACTTTTCATTTGAAACTCCTTTTCCCGTCGATCTTGTTGCGGGATATTCTGATGTAAGCTTAGTATGAGAAAACCAAACGGTATTTACCCGTGGAAAAATCCGCGTGATCCGTGAAAGAGAGGAAATTGATGTTTGAAAAAATGGAATATTTTTTAACGATGCATCCCGTATTTTATGCTTTCTTAATCTTGGGAGCATTTGCACTGATTCTGACAGCGGTTGTGTTTCTTCTGCGTGGATGGCGCTATGCGCACGCCCGCCGGATTTTGAAGAAAATCGTTCTACGGAATCGGGATGTAATGGTTTTTGCAAAAAAACATTTTTGGAGAAGCGGGAGAAAGCATCCTGCTCCGGAATTGTTTATGCGGTTGCAAGATACGGTATATGCGATAAAAGTGATAGGATTTTCTCAATTGAGTGCTCGCATCGTCATGAGCGCGGAATGGGAATGGATGCGGGAAGTCAAGTATTTTATGCAAAAGCAAGTGAGCGGAGAACGAGCATATCGCACAATCCGCCTGCCGCACTATGATTTTACCAAAGGTCTTCCTGCAGCGTGGGCATCCTGCGAAGTGATTCCGGCGTATGTATTTTCGCCGATTCCACAGGGGATCACGCGATTCTCGGATCGTCCCGGCGCAATCTATCCGTTGGAAACCGTGTTTGGAAAATTGATTCTGTATCCGGAATCCATAGAAGAATTGCGCCGCCATCCGGATGCCCGCAAGAAAACAAAGCATCGGTTTGATGATTAAGATGTCGGATTTGCATTTGGTTTTGGGCAGAACCACGAAATATTGCGATAAAAAGTATAAAAAAAAGGAAAAAGAAAGGTTGCAATTTTTCGAAAAGTATTGTATAATAATAATTAAATATATTTGGAATGGCAAGCGATGTATTGTGACTTGCTAAGGACGAACGGACAGAAGAAAGGCATGGTCAACCTATGGAATATGCGAAGTGTACCCAAACGCAGTTGCATGAGATTCTGCATACTTTACAGAATTCGTATCAGGCGGAATGTGCAAAAGGACTGAAACTGGATATGTCGCGCGGAAAACCGGGGAGCGATCAGTTGGCGCTCTCTCAGCAGATGCTGACTGTTTTGCGGACAGAGGAAGACTGCAAAACGGAAACCGGATTTGACTGCAGAAACTATGGCGTATTGGAAGGAATTCCGGAGGCGCGGCGTCTGTTCAGCGATCTTTTGGAGATTCCGGCAGAGAATATTTTTATCGGCGGTAATTCCAGTTTGAATCTGATGTATGATACCGTTGCGCGTGCAATGTTGTATGGTGTGGTTGGCAGCCCTATGCCGTGGTGTAAATTACCGAAAGTAAAGTTTTTGTGTCCCGTTCCGGGGTATGATCGGCACTTTCAGATTTGTGAGTCTTTAGGAATTGAAATGATCCGCATTCCGATGTATCAGGATGGTCCGGATATGGATCTGATAGAGCGTTTGGTGCAAGAAGATGACAGCATCAAAGGAATTTGGTGTGTACCGAAGTATTCCAATCCGGATGGAATTGTATACAGCGATGAAACAGTTCGACGCTTTGCAAATCTCTCTCCGAAAGCATCGGATTTTCGCATTTTTTGGGATCATGCCTATGTGATTCATACGTTGTTGGAGACAGATGTCAAACAGGCGAATCTGTTTACCGAGCTACAAAAAAGCGGAAAAGAAGATATGGCATTTATCTTCACTTCCACCTCTAAAATTACATTTCCCGGTTCCGGTGTGGCAGTGCTTGCGGCAAGCAAAGCCAACCTTGCGCAGATCCGTTCTGTTATGACGGTGCAGACGATTGGATTTGACAAATTGAATCAGCTTCGCCATGTCCGGTTCTTTCGGAATTTAGACGGAATTCGCGCACAAATGCAGCGTCATGCGGCAATTATCCGACCGAAGTTTGAGATTGTGCTACACACCATGGAACGCACTTTGCATGGTCTTGGAATTGCGGAATGGAATAAACCAACCGGCGGCTATTTTATCAGTGTGAATCTGCTCGCCGGCTGTGCGAAACGGGCTTATCAATTGGCAAAACAGGCGGGCGTCACCATTACCGAAGCCGGTGCAACTTTCCCCTACGGAAAGGATCCGGATGATCGGAATTTGCGCATTGCGCCCACCTATCCGAGTTGTGAAGAATTGCAGCAGGCTATTGATGTTTTATGCCTGTGTATTCAAATCGCCTGCGCAGAAAAATTGCTCGGTATGCTGGAAAATTGAATTTTCAAAGGAAAACCCTTGCGGTTTTCCTTTTTTTGTACATTTTTTGTATAGTTTTTCTTTACGTCGCATAAGGTATGAGAAAGGAAGGTACAGAGAAAGGAGAAGGGCAAATGGAGGGGTATTTGACGGAGGAAAACACGTTGCAAAACGCCGAGGGCATCCGATTACTTCGTTATAGCCTGAAGATTCCCACCGCATTGCAACTGCAGCGGGCAGAACAAGCATATACAAATGTCGAGAAACTGTTTTTACAAAATGTAACGGTATCGGAGTTGCAGATTGCAGAGCAGGATTGGGAAACCTACCTTGTAAATGGCGGGAAACGAAGTCGATTTGCGGGCAATCGTATTTCTCTGCGTGGGATTTGTACCTATACGGATGCACATTATCTCTCAATTTTATGGGAATATTGCAGACAACGTGTGGGGCAAGCAGAGGAGCGACTGCGCTTTGCGCATGTATGGGATCGCACCAAACAAGTGATTTTACCGCTGAAAGCGGTTGTGCAGAAAAAAATCTCAAAGTCCGTTTATCGTGGAAATCCGCTGTTTTTTCTGACAGAAAAAGGCGTGCATTTGGAAACGCCGGACGGAGAACACATCCTACCACTTAATTTTCAAAATGAATAGAAAAAACTTCAAACCGGATGAATAATTGGAATATTCTGAGCTTATTTGTCAAAAACACGGGCGAAATGAGAAAAAATATGAGCAATATGTAAATAAATGCAGAAGCCCCTTGCAAATGAAAATAAAATTATGTATAATGATGCTAATGTGTGCCGTTCGCACAAAGAAGGAAGGGATTCCATGTCAAAGCAAGTAACGATTGCAATTTTGGAAAAAGAACAGGAAGCACAAAGAATGATTGCAGCTGCACGGGCAGAGGCAAAAAAGAATCTCGCAAAGGCGAAAGCTGATGCGCAAAATACGATTGCGCAAGCAGAGACAGATGCCGATCGTCTTTATCATCAGGCGTTGGCAGATGCACAAAAAGATGCGGAAGCGCGGATTGCGGGAGAGCGTTCTGCGGCACAGACAGAGGCAGACCGATTGTACCGTTATGCGGGGCAAAATCAAGTCGTGGCGATCGAGCAGATACTGAAGGGGGTATTGTGCTGAAATGGCAGTCCGTCACATGAAAAAGCTATCCCTTGTGGCGATGAAATCCGATGCGGATGCATTAATGAAGTCTCTGATGCAATTATCCTGTGTGGATGTCAGGTGCGAAAAGGAGACGGATATACCTACAGTCGCACCTTGTGCGGATTATGCAGAGGAACATGCAACCTGTGCGCGTGAGCTTGCGGATGTAGAAAAGGCACGTGCCATTTTGCTGAAAAACGGATTTGCGAAAAAAGGGTTGTTCACGCCTTTACAGGCGGTTTCTTTTGAAAAATTGACTGCACCGGATACGGAATTAACATCGGCAAGGCAGGTTGCGGCGGAGATTCTGCAAACGGCGGAAGCTCTGACGCAAACAGAAACGCAACTTACGCAGACAAAAGATCAGATGGCGTTACTTTCTGCATGGGAAACAGATGATCTGCCACTGGAACAAACGGAAAGTGCGGCGACTGTATGCATTCGCGGAAGATTCCCAATTACAGTGCCGGAAACAGAGCCGCAGTGCACTTTCGAAAAGGAGCGGCTTCCGGCTTATGTGGAATCGATCTACTCATCTTCCACTGGGCGGTGCGTATGTGTATATTATGTGCGGGAAGCGAAAGATCCTGTGTCCAGAATCCTTGCACAGCATGATTTTAGGTATGCGGATTTTTCCAAGCTCACGGGCACTGTTTCGGAAAACCTGCAGTATTTGCGACAGCAGCAACTGCAAATCGGACAAGCATTACAACGCCTACGGGATACGTTGCAAACGCTTGCAAAGCAGGGAGATCTTCTGGAGTGGCTTGCAGATGTACTTGCCACGCGCGTTGCGGCGTTTGAAGCCAAAGCAACGTTACAGTGTTCTGCATCGACCATACAGTTGCAGGCTTGGGTACCGGAAGGAACGCAAAGCAAAATAGAGCAAGCACTCCGTCCGTACTGCTGTTATTATGAATTTTCCGATCCGCCGGATGGGAGCGATCCGCCGGTTTTACTTGCAAATGCCAAAATCGTAAAACCGTTTGAATCTGTGGTAAAGCTATATGCGCTTCCTGCTTACGGAACCTATGATCCGACTGCCGTAATGAGCGTATTCTATTTTCTCATTTTCGGATTGATGTTCGGGGATTTTCTATACGGTCTTCTTCTGACCGTTTTCGGAACTTTGATTGTAAAAAAGACGCATGCCGGAAAAGGAATCAAACAACTTGCCGCTTTATTCGCCATTTGCGGAATCTCGTGTATGATTTCCGGCGTCATTTTTGGAAGCTACTTTGGCGATATGCCAAAGATGGTGCTGTCGCAGATGTTCGGTGTGACGATTTCTTCACCCGCACTGTGGTTTGACCTTGTGGAGCAACCGATGTCCTTTTTGTATGTGGCACTGGGCGTGGGAGTCGTGCATCTTTGCTATGGGATGGGAATTCAGTTTTGGATTCTTTGGAAACAAGGGAAAAGATGGGATGCGGTGTTTGACATCGGTGGCTGGTATCTTGTGTTTATTGGAATTGCATGGACGGTTCTGATGCCGACCGTCGGAAAATGGGTGTTGCTTGGAAGTGCATTGCTTTTGGTGCTGACGCAGGGGAGAGAAGCCAAGAACCCTGTTGCAAAGCTGCTCAAAGGCTTGCTCAGCCTGTACGGGATTGTAAACTATGTATCCGATTTGCTTTCCTATTCGCGGATTATGGCACTTGGACTGGCGTCCGCGATTATTGCGAGTGTGGTCAATACCTTGGCAACTTTGCCGGGGCAGACGGTACTCGGCTATATCCTTTGCCCGATTATTTTGTTGGTAGGGCATTTGGTGAATCTTGCAATCAATCTGCTTGGTACGTTTGTGCATACCAGCCGATTGCAGTATATTGAGTTTTTCGGAAAGTTTTATGTAGACGGCGGCAGAGAATTCACACCGCTTACGCCGAAAACACAGTATACGGAATATCAGGGTATCTCTGAAACATGAAATAAAAAAACGGAGGAATTTAGAATGTTTGACTTTTTACGGGCACTCCCTTATGGAGGACTTACTTTAGCGGTACTTGGAATTTTTCTTGCGGCTGGGCTTTCCGGTTGGGGAAGCGCAAAGGGTGTTGGCATTGTGGGACAAGCGGCAAGCGGACTTTTGACCGAAGATCCGAATATGTTCGGTAAGGCACTGATTTTGCAGGCTTTGCCTGCCACGCAAGGAATTTACGGATTGATTACCGCGTTTATGGTCATGCTGAATACCGGAATCATCGGCGGCGGAGAACCGATCTCTCTGGATAAAGGCATGTATATGTTCTTGTCTTGCCTGCCGATTGCGTTGGTTGGATTTTTCTCTGCGGTGCATCAGGCAAAGGTGGCGGCATCCGGCGTTCATTTGATTGCCAAGCAAAAGGACCAGGTTGGAAAAGCGATCACTTCTGCCGCCATGGTGGAAACTTATGCGATTTTTGCATTGCTTGTGTCTTTGCTACTCATTATTTTCTGCCCGATCGCGGCGTAAAACCCGGAGGGGATTATGACGGAAGAACAAACCACAGTGCATACGGCGCAGGGATTGGAATCCATTTTCACGCGGATTCTTGCCGACGCGGCGGAACAGGTACAGCAAATTGCACAGGATGCTGAGCACCAAATTATGCAGGTACAGGCGGATACCGAGAAAAAAATCCGTGGTATACGCACGGAAATGGATCGGAAGATTGCAACACAAACGGATGCGATTTTGTCTCGCACAGATGCCACAGTCACGCAAAGCCGCCGCAGTGCCGTGCAACAAGCAAAAAGTGCACTTTTGGAAGATACTTTTCAAAAAGCGGAGCAGGCAATTCTTGCAATGCCTGCATCGGAAAAACAGTCCTTTTTAACAAAATTGCTTGCAGAAGCGCTACGCGCCTGCGATCAGAATCAGACGGAGCCGCTTGTGCTTGCTTTACCGGAAGCGGACGCCGAACTTGCGGATACCTTGATTTCGGCGGTTGAAAAGACTTCGCCCCGAAAAATTCTACTTTGTGAAACACCCCTTTCTGCGTCTTTCGGACTGACACTGACAGATGGGGATGTGACAATGGATGGTACGCTTCCTCTTTTGATGGCGCAGTATCGGGAAGCGCATGAAAGTGAAATATCGGCAATTTTGTTTGCCGAAAAGGAGTAACCGGTGAGAAACAGGGAACAGGAGCAGGATTATCTGTATGCTTCCGCCCGTGTCCGTGCGTTGGAAGCACATCTGATTTCCAAATCGTACTATGCGACGCTTGCTGAGGCAAAAGATCCGATGGAGGTTTGCAGAATGCTGGAGGAGTGTGGGATCCCCGTGCAGGATGCCTCCACTCCCACCGCGTTTTCCCATTCGCTTGCGCAAATGATGGCACAGACGATTCAACTGCTTGCGTCCATTGCTCCAAAACCGGAGATTGTGCACTATTTACAGTATCCGTATGACTGTCACAATCTTAAAGCCGCGCTGAAAGGGCGACTGGGGAAACGCTCTTACGCGCACTTATTATCGGACTGTGCAAGTGTCTCTTGCGAAAAAACAGAAGAAGCAGTGCGGACAAACCGATATGATGCTTTTCCGATACACATGGCGCAAGCCGCTGTTGCTGCGGCAGATGTTTATGCAAAAACACAGGATCCGCAACAAATAGACCTGCATTTGGATCGCGCTTGTTATGCAGATCTGCTTGACGATGCAACGGTGCGCACCCACCCTTTTTTACAATCGGTTCTGATTGGTCGGATAGATCTGATTAATTTACAACTGTGTGCGCGATTGCTTGCACTTCCGGATTGCTTTGCACGGCATGAAATTTTCCGGCAAAGTCAAATCGGCGGCTCCTCGTTGGAAGACACATGGTATTTGCGGGTGTTGGATGCGAATGCAGCGAATTTTGCTGCAATGTTGAAATCCTCCGCATACAGCTCGCTCTGCGCGGCATTCTCTGAACATGCAGTGGACTATACCGCATTGGAACGAATTTGTGATTGCAGGTATTTGCATGCGTTCGACGGCGCCAAGGATATGTTGTGCGGTGCGCCTGTGCTACTTGCCTATGGGGTTGCCATGGAATATCAGATCAAAAATCTGCGGATTCTTTTTACCGGTAAAACGGCGGGATTATCGCCGCAAAATATCATGGAAAGGTTGCGTGTCAGCGATGTATAAGATCGGCGTAATCGGCGACAGAGAAAGCGCGCTCGGATTTTTGGCATTAGGATTTGCATTGGAAGAAGTTTATACCGCCAAAGATGCGGCGCTTGCGCTTGCGCGCATGGCAAAGGACGCCTATGCCGTCATTTTTATCATGGAAGATCTCGCCATGCAATTACCGGAAGAACTGGCGTACTATCGGAAACAAACACTTCCGGCAGTGATTGTAATTCCGGGAAAACAGGGCAGTACAGGATTCGGAATGGAAAATCTCCGCGCCTCGGTGGAACGTGCCGTTGGAGTGGATATGTTGACAAAAAATGAATCAGAAGCAGGAGAAACAACATGATTGAAGGAAAAATCGTAAAAGTATCCGGACCGCTTGTGGTGGCAGAGGGAATGCGGGAAGCAAACCTGTTTGATGTGGTACGGGTTGGCGCACAGAAACTGATCGGAGAAATTATAGAAATGCACGGAAGCCGTGCGTCTATTCAGGTTTATGAGGAAACTGCCGGCATTGGATGCGGAGATGTGGTATACTCCACCGGCGCGCCGCTTTCCGTGGAACTTGGTCCAGGCATGTTGACCAATATTTACGATGGAATTCAGCGACCGCTTGCGACGATGTTTGCGCAAGCCGGCGCGAATATCATCCGCGGAATTGATTGCCCGGCATTGGATCGGGAGAAAAAATGGAACTTTACCGCTACGGTAAAACCTGGGGATGTATTGCATCCCGGTGATGTATATGGTACGGTGCAGGAAACGGAAATGATCCTGCATAAGCTGATGGTTCCGCCGAAAATCAGCGGGACCGTGGTTGCGATTGCCGACGGGGCATATACGGTAGAGGAGCCGGTATGTACCTTACAAAAAGAGAACGGTGAACGCATCTCCCTTTCCTTAATGCAAAAATGGCCGGTGCGCGTGGCGCGCCCGTACACGAAAAAACTCCCGCCGAATTGTCCGATGATTACCGGGCAACGGACGGTAGACTTTTTCTTCCCCATTGCCAAAGGAGGCAGTGCCTGTATTCCGGGACCGTTCGGAAGCGGAAAAACTGTAACACAGCATCAGCTTGCGAAATGGAGCGATGTCGATATTGTGATTTATGTCGGATGCGGGGAACGCGGCAACGAAATGACAGATGTTTTGTTGGAATTTCCGGAATTGATCGATCCGAGAAGCGGATATTCGCTGATGAAACGTACAGTGCTGATTGCAAATACGTCTGATATGCCGGTTGCGGCACGGGAAGCATCCATCTATACCGGCATCACGATTGCAGAGTACTTCCGGGACATGGGATATGCAGTGGCGGTGATTGCGGACTCCACTTCCCGTTGGGCGGAGGCGTTAAGAGAAATGTCCGGACGTTTGGAAGAAATGCCGGGCGAAGAAGGTTATCCGGCTTATCTGACTTCCAGACTTGCACAGTTCTATGAAAGAGCCGGAACCGTGGTGTGCCTCGGCAGTGACGGCAGAACCGGAGCGCTCAGCGCAATCGGCGCGGTATCTCCTCCGGGCGGTGACCTTTCGGAGCCGGTTACACAGGCAACATTACGCATTGTGAAGGTGTTCTGGGGATTGGAAGCCAATCTTGCCTACCGTAGACATTTCCCTGCGATCAACTGGCTGAATTCGTATTCTTTGTACAGCGATCGGTTGAGCGCATGGTTTACGGAGCAGGTTGGAAAGCAGTGGGATCTGGACAAAGAGGAAGCCATGCGGTTGTTGCAGGCGGAATCCGAATTAGAGGAGATTGTGAAACTGGTTGGCATAGATGCGCTTTCTGCACAGGATCGTCTGGTATTGGAGGTTGCACGCTCTATTCGGGAGGATTTCTTACAGCAAAACGCCTTTGATCCGGAAGATGCCTATACGCCGTTGCGCAAACAGCTTGCTTTGATGCGTTTGATTTTGTCTTTCTATGAAAAGGGATTAGCCGCGATTGCCGCTGGCGCGAATGTGGAGAAAATTTCGGAAATGGATGTGCGGGAACGGATCGGACGCGCCAAAAGCGCACCGACGGCAGAGTACCAGAAAATCTATGCAGAGATCACAGCGGAAATGGATGAGCAGTTTGCGCTTCTGACAGGAGAAAGCGGGGAACACGCGGAATGAGAAAAGAATATAAGACTATAGAAGAAGTTGCCGGACCTTTGATGCTGGTGAAGAAGGTGGAGGGCGTCAAATATGACGAACTCGGAGAAATTGAGTTGCCGGATGGTAGCGTCAGAAGATGTCGGGTGTTGGAAGTCAATGGCGAGAATGTGCTGGTACAATTATTTGAGTCTGCCGCAGGCATCAATGTTGCGCAGAGCAAAGTACGGTTTTCCGGACACGGCGTACAGCTTCCCGTGTGCGAAGATATGCTTGGACGGGTTTTTAACGGCATGGGAGTACCCATCGACGGCGGTGCGAAACTGATTGCGGAGAAAATGATGGATGTCAATGGGACGCCGATCAACCCCGCTGCCCGCAACTATCCGAATGAATTTATCCAGACCGGTATTTCCACAATTGACGGACTCAATACCTTGGTACGCGGACAAAAACTTCCGATCTTTTCCGGATCCGGACTTCCGCATGCGAATCTTGCCGCACAGATTGCACGGCAGGCAAAGGTACTTGGCTCTGATTCCAAATTTGCAGTGGTGTTTGCCGCAATCGGGATCACTTTCGAAGAAGCGGATTTCTTTATCTCTGATTTCACCAAAACCGGCGCGATTGGCAGAACGGTGCTGTTCATCAATCTTGCGTCTGACGCCGCGATTGAGCGAATTACAACGCCGCGCATGGCACTGACTGCCGCAGAATACCTTGCTTTTGAAAAAAACATGCATGTGCTGGTTATTATGACGGATATTACAAACTATGCAGAAGCGTTGCGCGAGGTATCCGCCGCACGGAAAGAAGTGCCCGGCAGGCGTGGGTATCCAGGGTATTTGTATACGGATCTTGCCACGATGTATGAACGCGCGGGACGAAAGATCGGTTCGGACGGAAGTATCACGATGATTCCGATTTTGACCATGCCGGAAGATGATAAAACACACCCGATTCCGGACTTGACCGGTTATATCACAGAAGGGCAGATTATTCTGTCCAGAGAATTATACCGCAAGCATTATATGCCGCCGGTGGATGTATTGCCCTCCTTGTCCCGTTTGAAAGATAAGGGAATCGGAGAAGGAAAAACGCGGGAAGATCACGCCAATACCATGAATCAGTTGTTTTCCGCCTATGCACGCGGCAAAGAGGCAAAGGAATTGATGGTGGTGCTGGGAGAAGCGGCGCTTTCTCCGATGGACCGGTTATATGCGCAGTTTGCAGACGCGTTTGAACAGCGGTATGTAAATCAAGGGTTTTATGAGAACCGCACGATTGAGCAAACGCTGGATTTAGGATGGGAGTTGCTATCCATGTTCCCTAAAAGTGAATTAAAACGAATCAAGCCGGCTTTGCTGGAAAAATATTGGCATCGAAAGTCCGCAGATTCCTCAGAAGCAAAAGGATAACATGGTAGGATAGAAAGGAAGAAGTTGCATGGCAGAGATTCGGGTAAATCCGACGCGTATGGAACTGAAAAAGCGAAAAAACCGGTTGATGACGGCACGTCGTGGTCACAAACTGCTCAAGGACAAACGAGACGAATTAATGCGGCAGTTCATGGAAATTGTGCGGCAAAACCGGATTTTGCGACAAAAAGCGGAGCAGGCATTACAAGCAGGGTACCGAAGTTTTTCCGTCGCCGCTGCCGTATCTTCACCGGAAATGCTGGAACAGGCACTGATGCTCCCAAAAAGTTGCGGCACCTTGCAGGTCGCAACCCGAAATTTCATGAGTGTGGAAGTTCCTGAGTTTTCCTATTATCATGGAAAAGCGGAAGGTGTACCTTACGGCTATGCTTTTACTTCCTGTGACTTGGATGCCGCCGTGCGGGAATTTTCCGGAATTCTGCCGGATTTGATCCGTTTGGCTGAAATCGAAAAAACTGCGCAAATGCTGGCGGCAGAGATTGAGAAGACGCGCCGGCGTGTGAACGCTTTAGAGTATATTATGATTCCGCAGTTGGAAGCGGAGATCAAAAGCATCGCGATGAAGTTGGAAGAAAACGAGCGGGGAAACACGGTACGACTGATGAAAGTCAAGGAAATGACGATTGCACGCGATCGGAAAGAACGTACACAGGTCAAACCATCTTAAACTTTCGAAAAGAGAAAACAACACAGGCAAGCGAACTTCGGTTTTTCCGAAAAACGCTTGCCTGTGCTATTTTTTGCAAGTCAATCTGCTTTCAAAGTGGGTTTCAAATAGGTAATATCTGCGTGTTTCAGCAAATACAGCATGACTTTTTGATACAGTCCGTTGGTGCGGATCTGTTCTTCTCCAATGTATTTCAGAACATCTTCCTCTGTGTAATGATAATATCTTCCATAGTAAGAAACATATTCTGCCAAAAGATCTTGATATTCTTCCTCTGTCAGCATTAAATCCTGCGTGCGGGCAATTTGATACAACATCAGCTTCTGTCGAACGGATTTTTCTGCGAGGGTGACAATATAAGTTTGCCACTGTTGCAGATCCTCAGTCAAGTTATAATACTTTTTTATAAAGGCTTCCATACTGATCAGATCCTCTGCACCGGCTCCGCTTACCGCGTACTGATAACGTGCAACCATCTGATCGCAAAGCGAAAGAAATTCCGCGCAAAGCAATTCTTCAGGAAGTTGGTGAAAGGTGGATGCGGATTCCAATTTTGCAAAAATATCTTCTGCGGCGTCGGAGATAAATCCGGACAGCCGTTGGTCTTCCAACATTTCATAAACAGAGGCGCGAAAGGCTTGCAGAATTGCATCGTCTCCCTCTGCATCTGTTTGGAATCCGCAGGTTTTTAAGATAAAATCCGTATCAAACGGCAATAGATCTTGCGGAATCAGATATTCCATTGTTACAGCAAAAGTCGCCGCTTTTCCTGCAAGGGAACGCTCCCCGTAATTCTGCGGGAATGTCACATGGACATTGACCGGATTTTCTTTGGTATCTTCCGGTACGATCCCGATGAGTTGTTCTTCAAAGCCCGTGATATAACGTTGGCTGCCTAAGGTGAGCGCTTGCAGGACCGTAGCGGTACCGCCCTCAAATGCGATGCCTGTCTCATCCAGTGTTCCGACAAAGGTAATCATGACAATATCGCCGCGTTTGGCAGGTATATCGGTCACTTTGGCGTCTTGATCCGGACAAACGGCATAAACAACCTGCAAATAATCCAAATATCGATTCACGTCTTCTTCTGTGGTGGCAGTATCTTCGGAGCAAATCGAAAGCGGGAGATTCTGATAGATTTCTTGGCGCAAAGAAAGATATGGTGTCAGATCAGAGGTCGCGTAGCGGAAATTCTCGTCTGCAACCGTCGGTACGGAATAGTGCGGTGTAAATGTTGTGGTTGTGGGAGAAGTGGGAGTGGTAGACGATGGCTGTGTTGTGGTCATATTGTCGGTATTTCCTGCATTTCCACAAGCGCAGAGCAGAGTAAGTTGCAGTGCGGCACAGGCGGACGCGACAAAACGAACGAAACGGCGTTTTTTCATAGGGCTATCCTTTCCCTTTTTTTGCATATGAAAAAATCAATAGAATGTGGCAACTTCCGGATCCGGTTTTTTTGCAGGAGTGATTTTGGCGACGTATAACACCGGTCCCAAACCGTTGTAGAGTGGGTGTTTCTCTATTTTTATTTTTCCCTCAACCGTCACCCAGTCGCGGGTTTTCAAAGTCAGCGGATGATCGGCAACCATCGCCAGTCCGCGATAGGTGATGTCTTCCGCACAGCAGGTCATCACATGCCGTCCGATCATGGCAGTATTCTGCGGGAGCTTCGGATCTCGTGCCACGATGCCGAGAAAACGAAGCACTTTCCCATCATATTTTCCGGTTTCCTCCACAAGATCCCGATAGAATAAAGCAAAATCCTGATTGGCAATCTCCACGATCGGAGCCTCAAGATCAAACGGAAGCGGATCTTCAATTTCATCATAGGAGACTTCACCTTGCGCGTCTTCATACGCGATGACCGCGTTACGGCTGACACCGCGGACCAGTTTATGCAGTTCCATTTCATCCTGCGCGTCGGTTTTGCGGTTGAAAACCACCATCTCACAACTTTGCAGCTTGTCTACCACCAAACTGCGCATATTCGCATTGTAATTAAAAATGGTGGATGCATCTGCGAACATCATTTCCTGAATGACAGAAAAATTTTGCGGTAATGCACGATACAAAACATCCAGCATCCACATGCCGTTGTATTCAATCAGCACACGCTCCGCGCGGCGTGCGGCAACCCATTCGGAAAGGTGTTGTTCGGTCAGATCTTCCTGCTTTTCCACGGTTTGTAAATAAACGTTCGGGGCGGAAAATCTGGAGGGATCGTATTCTTCCAATCCTTCTTCACAAACAAGCAGCAATGTGCGTTCCCCCGCATTGAAGTCTTTGTCCTCTAATGTTTCCTGAATCATTTTGGTTTTGCCCGCTTCCAAGAAGCCGGTAAAAAGGTAAACCGGTATTTCCATGTTGTAGGATTCCTTTCGGTGAAAGAAGTAAAAGTATGCTTATTCCGACACGCCGAACAGGGCTGCCAAAGCCGCCTTGTTTAGCTTGGAACCGATTACGCAGATACGCCCGATGACAGCCGCGCTACCATTTCTGACATCCGGTTCGCCCGGCACATAGTCGTAATGAATCCATTGCCCGTCTTTTCCGGGGACAATGCCCTTCGCGCGTAACACAAAACCGTAAGTGTGTTCGTCTTCCAACGCGTTCAGACAAGCTGTGATTTCTTCTTTGGTAAG
>ERZ808278.911-NODE-911-length-15100-cov-19.145231_pt1 | contig 15100 bp, 12 predicted proteins | sample MGYA00521239_ERZ808278 | MGnify/ENA primary metagenome ERZ808278 (study PRJEB31516, sample SAMN03275600) | gut metagenome | biome: mammalia-associated habitat; material: feces | host: Papio cynocephalus | place: Kenya | collected 2012-07-17 ... | reverse complement strand
TTCAGCCTTTTGCTGAATGTACAGTCGCACTCCTCGTGGGTGCGTGGATTGAAACTCCTTTATCATCTTTGTGTTTCGCAACGTGTTGAGTCGCACTCCTCGTGGGTGCGTGGATTGAAACAACCTCTTGGGGCTTAATATTGTATAAATCAAAGTCGCACTCCTCGTGGGTGCGTGGATTGAAACTAACATTGGTGAACTCTTGCCTGTCTTTGTTCAAGTCGCACTCCTCGTGGGTGCGTGGATTGAAACCTCTCTTGCAATAATCCTGTAAAGGTCACTACTTGTCGCACTCCTCGTGGGTGCGTGGATTGAAACATAAACACCATCAATAGCAGAAACAGCAGGACAAGGTCGCACTCCTCGTGGGTGCGTGGATTGAAACTAACTCTACCTGGCAACTCGCTTTGCTTGGGAGGTCGCACTCCTCGTGGGTGCGTGGATTGAAACTGTTGAGCCTCCTACCATGCAACCTGTTAATCCCGTCGCACTCCTCGTGGGTGCGTGGATTGAAACAATTTGCTTGAGAGTGTCCCTAACAGAAGAAATGTCGCACTCCTCGTGGGTGCGTGGATTGAAACTTATCTTGGTAGGTCTGTTAGTGATAGTGTTTCCGGTCGCACTCCTCGTGGGTGCGTGGATTGAAACTGTCATTGTGTACGAATGTTACCATCTCGATTGTGTCGCACTCCTCGTGGGTGCGTGGATTGAAACACGCCTGGAAAATAACGATGAAATACCGCTTTAAGTCGCACTCCTCGTGGGTGCGTGGATTGAAACCCCACGTGGGGAGGTTGAGCGGGTAGTAATAAGTGTCGCACTCCTCGTGGGTGCGTGGATTGAAACGCGTCTTCCGCTGCTGCTCTTAGCATTTCGATACGTCGCACTCCTCGTGGGTGCGTGGATTGAAACCTCTTCGTGTCCGTAGTCCTCGTAAGGGTCGCAAAGTCGCACTCCTCGTGGGTGCGTGGATTGAAACTTCCCATGCCTTGCGCTGCTTCTCCACCTCTTCGTCGCACTCCTCGTGGGTGCGTGGATTGAAACTTAATATTGCGCTTAACAGTTGCGGCGTAGTTAGGTCGCACTCCTCGTGGGTGCGTGGATTGAAACATCGACCGCGACAGTAAAAAGTTCTTGGCTTGTCGCGTCGCACTCCTCGTGGGTGCGTGGATTGAAACCAATCAATTCTATAAACTTTCTCGCCTTTGCCTTGTCGCACTCCTCGTGGGTGCGTGGATTGAAACAGTTAGTTAGTTTGCGAACAAAACGGACGTTTTTGTCGCACTCCTCGTGGGTGCGTGGATTGAAACATTTTTGGTTAGGTTTATTGCTTGGTTGATTCCTTGTCGCACTCCTCGTGGGTGCGTGGATTGAAACTAATAGTTACTTTTGGTAAGTATGAGAATTGCTATGTCGCACTCCTCGTGGGTGCGTGGATTGAAACAGTTATAGAGTTATCCAATGTTTGGATGTAATAAGTCGCACTCCTCGTGGGTGCGTGGATTGAAACATTTTAATAAGGTTTATCGCTTGATTGGTTTATGTCGCACTCCTCGTGGGTGCGTGGATTGAAACTTTTGAGGTTCCAAATTGGTATCTCAAATATTCTGTCTCCCCCCCCTCGTGGTGGCATAAGCATTACTTTCAATTATAAAGAATTGCTGGAACTGCGATTAGCCATACTATCTTTGTTATCTAGAATTAGAAATACGAGGAATCTCCCAAATACCCATCACCCTTCACCTTTTGCTCTGAAATGCCGATAAACAGAGGGATTCCAAGGGTGAAGGGTGGTTTCGCAACCCTTCACCTACCTTTCACCTGTCATTTCCTGATGCCTTCTGGTTTCTGTTCTGCTAAGGTGGCTTTTACAGTAGAATTCACTCATAAGTAGTGACCATGCTTGGGCATAACTTAATCCTAAGCTTATCCTTAACTTATGACTTAGAAGTGCCATAACTAATGCCCCAAAAAGTTTAGGTAAAAGTTGGTGAAGGGACTGAAGAAACCTTTTATCTTTTGGAACCCCTCTGTTTATCGGCATTTCAGAGCAAAAGGTGAAGGGCTTTTCGCATAGAAGTATGTAAAACGCTATCATTGTAACCTAAATGGCATCATGACAAGCTGTTTTGGGGTTGCCAGTCAACTGTCTTAGTGTTGCCAGTCAACTGTTTGGCTGTTGCAGAAAATTTTGTTAGGAATTCAGCTATGCTAAACACCTAAGAAATTATCGTTACTATCTGAATCGGGTATTTGATAATTCGGGTTTTGTTGTGACTGGATAAACAATAAATCAAGAAAATGTACGTTCTTTCTATGAATCATAAAATAAAAAATAACAAGAGATGAATAAATACAAGAAATGCGGTTTGTTAGAAGTAATGTTCGCTCTGTCTCCAGCTTGGGCTTTCGCTCAAGGCAACAACGATGGGCTGGGCGAGGACTCTACCGACTTGAAGTCCATCTATGAGATGGTCTCCAAACAAGAGAAGAAGAACAAGGTGCTCAACCTCTACTTCAACTATGGTGCAAGCTACCAGATGAACCATGACTCCCGTGACGGTGAATGGACTTCTCGTTTCTATAACCGCTATCTGAAAGTGGAGATGACGGGATGGCTCACCGAAAATCTCTATTATCGTTTCCGCCATCGATTGAATAAGTCGAACGTGGCGCAGAGCGAGGACAACTTCGCCAAGGCTACCGACTATATGATGGTGGGATGGAAGTTCAATGACCATTGGGCTATCCAGGGCGGTAAGAAATGCCAGGCGCTCGGCTCTTTCGAGTTTGACGAGAATCCGCTCTATATCTACCAGTACTCTGATATCGAGGACAATGTGGATAGTTCGAAGGGGGCGCTCAACTTGCTCTATAACCCGACTCCCGACCAACAGTTTACCGCCGAGGTGAGCAACACCTACAATGGTAAGTTGGCAGATGAGTTTGGCGAGAACGCCAAGGTGACAAGCCAAGGATATGTTGATGTAGGCGGCGTAACCCTGTTGCAGACGGAGACGTTGGAGAAAGCCAATCATCCGCTGGCTTATACCGTGGGATGGAACGGAAAGTTCTTCGATGGCAAGTTGCAGACTCGCTGGTCTTACACTCTCCGTACCCAGGCAAAGCACAAGTACAGCCGTTTCCTGAGATTGGGACAGAAGTTGAACCTGAACAAGCTTCAGTGGTATCTCGACTACAATATGACCTACGATGACTTGGATAGGATGAAAATTGCGTCGGGCGAAGTCGTGGATGCGCTGAAGAATACCGCTCATCTTTGTGGGGCAACATCGGGCGAGGCTTCTGAATCTGATGATACATTCACGAACCTCTATGTAAGCAAGGTGCGCTACCAGGGGCTTGTGACCAAGATGAACTGGCAGTTTGCTCCAGCCTGGAACCTGATGCTCAAGGGAATGTGGGAGACAGCCAGCATGACCAAGATGGAGCAGTTTAAGAGCTATCGCAAGGCTTTCGGCTATGTCGGGAGCATCGAGTATTATCCCGCTCGCAAGCAACAGCAAGACCTGCGTGTCTTTCTCGCTTACACAGGCAGGAAATACGACTATAGCAAGCGATGTGGATTGACAGATTATAATACAGACCGCATAGAATTGGGCATAATATACCGTCTGAAGGCTTATTAATCGACTGCCTCGGCTTCCATCTTCTTCACTTCCCTCACGAATCGTTGCCAGTAGAGGAAACCTGCGATGGTGAGTCCGAAAGGAAAGGCAGTCCAGATGCCATAGATGCCCAGTCCGCAAGGGAAGCCGAGCGTATAGCCCAATGGCAGGGAGATGACGAAGTAGGCGATGAAGGCATACAGCACCATCGGCTTCACGCAGGCGATGCCACGGAGCGCATTGGCGAAGGAATACTGCAAGCCGTCGCCAAACTGATATACCATCATCCAGATAATCAGCACGGCGACTATCTGCTGTACCTCGGCGTTGTCGGTGAACCAACCGCCCAACTGGTGTCGGAGCAGGAACACCGGTATTCCCATCAGACAGGAGAACATCAAGTTGAGCCTCCATCCATCATAGGCATTCTGACGCACAGCCTTGAAGTCCTTCTGCCCCACGAAGTGGCTCACGCGGATGGCCATCGCCGCCGCCATGCCCGACAAGACAAGGTAGAAGAGCTGGGAGGTGGTAATCATCACTTGGTGGGCAGCCAAAGGAATCGTTCCGAGCCATCCCACCATCACGCAACTCAGCGTGAAGGCCGCCGATTCCATTGCCAACTGCAATGCCACTGGCCATCCCATGCGGTTCATCTCCTTGAAGTCTGCCTTGTTGACGCTGCTGGTGAGGATGTCGTGGCGGTATTGGCGGAATTTCTTGTAGCCTGCTACCATGCCCACCATCGCCAATGCCATCAAGATACGAGACAGGAGAGTGGAGATGCCTGCTCCGAGCAATCCCAGCTCAGGAAAAGGCCCCACACCGTAGATGAGCATCCAGTTGCCAAGGATGTTGACCACGTTGCCGCCTATCATCACCCACATCGCCACCTTGGTGTAGGTGATACCATCGAGAAACTGTTTCATGGTGTTGAACACACCCATGAACAGCACCGATACGAGGTTGACAATGAAGTAAGGGCGGATGAGCGACAACAGTTCCTCGGGTTGTCCGATATGGGCAAGGTTGAGGTAGAGGATGACGAGGGCAAGCGAAAAGATACATCCCACCATCATGTTGGCGATGAAGGAGTTGCGTACCTTCTGTCCGATTTCCTCCGTGCGCTCCATGCCATAGAGCTTGCCGATGATAGGAGTGAGGCCGTAGGAGAAGCCCATGTAGGAGATGAACACGAGTCCGAAGATATTGTTGACCAGTCCTGCCGCCGCCAGTTCCTCAGTGCTATGATGTCCTATCATGAGGGTGTCGGCGAAACCTAGGATGATGGTTCCGAGCTGTCCGATGATGATAGGGATTCCTATGCTAAGTAATTCTCTGTAATGATGTCTTTTGTTTGATGTAACGCTGTTGCTCATAAATAATTTCTTTCTTTATTAGTTGTAACTTTACATGGTTTCCAACGTCCGAATATGGCACTCGTCGGAAAATCGTGCAAAGTTACAACTTTTATTTGACATGAGCAAAAGATTTCGGTTTATTTTTATTGTTGCATAGACTTTTGGCAAGAATAATGGGGCAAAAATTTGGCAGTGTCGAATAATAGCCTTATCTTTGCAATGTTATAACAAAGATAAGGCTAGCACTATGGCAAGAAAATTATATCCTATAGGAATCCAGACATTCGAACGAATCCGCAAGGAAGACAAGTTCTATGTCGATAAGACGGAATATGTATATCGTATGACACATACGGATGGTACCTATTTCTTCTTAAGTCGTCCACGCCGTTTCGGCAAGTCGTTGTTGGTATCTACTTTCCGAAGTTATTTCGAGGGAAAGAAAGAACTCTTCAAAGGGCTTGCCCTCGACCAGCTGGAGACGGAGTGGAAGGAATATCCAGTGCTTCACTTTAGCATGGCTGGTGGCAAGCACATGGAGAAAGAGCAACTGGAGCGTTATCTCCTTTATATTTTGAAGGATAATGAGACACGTTTCGGCATCCAGTGTGATTCGCCAGACCCGAATGTTCGCTTACTTAATCTGATCAATTCTGTCAATCAAAAGACAGGCAAGCAGGTGGTGGTGCTCATCGACGAGTATGATGCGCCCTTGCTCGATGTGGCTCATGACGAGGAGAGCTTGGATATTCTTCGCAACACCATGCGCAATTTCTATTCGCCATTGAAGGATAGCGAGCCGTTGCTTCGCTTCGTTTTCTTGACAGGTATCACCAAGTTCTCCCAACTCAGTATTTTCAGCGAATTGAACAATATCACGAATGTGAGCATGGACGAACCATACGCAGGCATTTGTGGTATCACCAAGGATGAGTTGTTGACGCAAATGAGCGATGACATCGATGAACTGGCAGAGCATTTGGGACAGAATAGAGATGAGACCATTCAAGAACTGAAGAATCATTATGATGGCTATCATTTCAGTTGGCCATCGCCAGATGTGTTCAATCCATATAGTTTGTTGACTTGTTTTGCAAAACAGGAAATGGACGACTATTGGTTTGGCTCTGGCACTCCGACTTATCTCATCAACATGATGCGAAAGTATGAGTTCTTGCCATCCGATTTGGGAGAGACCATCTATGCCGGCAAGAAGGATTTTGATGCGGCTACGGAGACGATGACCACTATCATGCCGTTGCTCTATCAGAGCGGTTACATGACCATCAAGGGTTACGACAAGATGAGCAAGCTCTATGAGTTGGCTTTGCCTAACCAGGAGATAAAGGTAGGCTTGTTTGGCTGCTTGCTACCTCACTATTTGGAGCGTCACACCACCAATGGAAACACTTGTATCGCTCGAATGTCTGTATTGATACGTAAGGGCGACATGGAGGGAGCCTTGCAGTTGCTGAAGGATTTCTTGGAGACCGTGCCTTATTGCGATAATACTCATTACGAGGGGCATTACCAGCAGATGTTTTATATCATCTTTGCCTTGCTCACCAATTATAGCATCATCGTGGAACCGCATACAGCCAAGGGACGCTTGGACGTGATGATGGAGACCAAGACAAACATCTATGTGATGGAAATGAAATTCAACAAGTCGGCAAAGGAGGCGCTGGACCAAATCATCGACCGCAAGTATGCCGAGAGTTTCGCTCAGCGTGGCAAGCCTATTACCAAGATTGGGCTAAACTTCTCGCAGAAAGATGGCGTGAGCACCTTGGATTGGAAGATATGATCAGGAAGGGTATATCGCTCAGTAGATGTATCTTTATATAGTGAAAAGTTCTGTGCCACACCGTGGCATGTAAGTTTAGCGTCTTTGAACGTAAGTTCGGAGCTTTTGAACTTATGTGCCACGGCGTGACATGGAGATTTCATATAGAATAAAATAATTTTTCTATTGGCTTCGAGAGGAATTTATTATAGCTTCAGGAAGAACTTTATATATATATAACGTAAGAAAGATATAGTTATGGCAAATTATAGATTGCAAGAGATGAATGACATGGGACATACTGGTCAGCGCAAGGTATATCCCAAGTTCGTGCCCAACCGCACGATGAACACCGACGACATCATCGAGCGGATGCACGTTCGCGACCCTGCCATCTCGAAGAGTATCACCAAGGCCGTGCTCACCGACTTGGCGGATGTGCTGGTGGAGCTGATGGGAATGGGGTATAATGTAAGCATCGACGAGATAGGAAGATTCACGCCATCGCTATGCTTCGATGATGACAAGCCCAACGAGATGGAGGGCGACCACGACAAGATGCGCTATCGCAAGGTAAAGGTGCGGAGTGTCAACTTCAAGACTTCCGATTTCTTGGTGAAACAGTTGAACAGGGAAGGTGATTGGAACCGTTCGCAGAGTGGTGTCAACGAGATATGTCCATCCGGCTATACCGAACGGCAACGCATCGACCGAGCCTTGCAAGTGATTCGCAAGCATGGTTTCATCTCCCTCACAGAATATGCTTCGCTCAATCAGTTGAGCCGCTCGTCTGCATCGAGGGAGTTGCGGAAGATAACATCGCAGGATGATGCTCCGTTGAGGAGTATGGGCAGTGGCTCGCATAAGGTGTGGGTGGAGAATTAGAGCATTATCGTTTGGTAGAAGAAGGTAAAGTAACAGCCCATGGTGCCAATCGCAACAGAACTTATAGTGCGAAGTGAATGGTTTAATTAAGGGCGATTCTTGTGCGAGAATCGCCCTTAACTATTTTTGGGTTAGCCCCATAGTCTTACTCCTTCCTTTTCTACGTTCTTGTAAATTGGCGTAATATGACAGGGCGTTAAGTATGTTTATGATAAATTTATTATAGCATGGCAGCGCATACTTTGCGAAACCAATCAAGTTTCTTTCCGCTCATTTCCGCCAAAGACAGATTTTCCTTGTTGATGTATTCTGGTTCGAATTCATAATATGAATCTTCTTCGGGAAGATAGTCTTCCGGAAGGTCTTCTATGGAATGAACTTGGAAATTGTGATGTCTTCCTTCCTCGTCTATATCCACTGTATATACGATGTCGTCCAAAGGGGCACTTAGAATGTTGCGCAGAGTGACCTTTTTCTTTGTGTACTTCAATATGTTGTCATAATCAGTTCTGGTGAACATCCAACGATTATTGCTTTCGTCTTGGTCAATCCAATAGAAGAGATAGTTGTCGCCTTTGTTTGTAACATAGTGCGACAATAGTGGACCGTCGAAATAAATGAGGTCGGCAACTTTCTTGAATTTATCGAAGTTTCTGTTCTTGATGCAAATACCTTTTATCTGTTTCATAATTCATCCTTTCGCTGTCCGTTCAGGATATTTCCGCTTGATATTTATATGTTCCCATATTAATTTCTTTTTGTTGATTGCAAAGATAAGCCAAAATCCTGAAACCTCCAAATAATCTTTAGGAAAAATGCTTTCTAGTGGTGAAAATCCTGCAGAATTCAGACTGTCCATTTCCTATAGGGTTCAGCTTTTGGGGCTGAAGCTGAACCTTCTCTTTTATAAATTTATCAAAATAGTGCTCAGAGTTCAGAAAGTTCAGCCAAAGGTTCTGTCGGTATGAAATGTCCTGTATTCACTTTTTTCTTCTTTTGCTGAAAAAAGTCGGAGGAAAAGTCGGCTATTCCAAATAAAATGCTTATCTTTGTCGAATTAAACAATAACATGGTATGAACGTAAGGGAGCAAATACTGTCAAAACTGCGGCTGAAGGAAGACGCAGAGGTGGAGTACAAGTCGGCTAAGGGAGGATTTCCCCAGTCGTTTTGGAGTACTTTTTCTGCATTCGCCAATACCGATGGAGGAACCATCGTGTTGGGAGTGAAGGAGAAGAACGGAACTTTTGTGCCAGATGGCTTGACCGAGGAGCAAGCGACTGCTTACCGCAAGAAGTTTTGGGATGATGCCCACAACAAGGCTTGTGTGAGCATCCCTCTCCTTGTGGAGAGCGATGTGGAGGAAATCAAGACCGATGGGGGAAGCTATCTCTTGGTGTTCCATGTGCCTCGTGCCCCATGGAATCTACGTCCGGTCTATCTTACGCTCAATCCTTTTGGCAATACCTATCGTCGTTGTCATGAAGGGGATTATGTTTGTCGGGATGAAGAGATAACTCAGATGATTTCAGATGCCAACAGCTTGCGTTCTAGTAGTGATGCCCGAATCTTGCGAGGCTATAGCATCGATGACATTGACCTGCCGTCGCTTCATCAGTATCGCCGACTCTACAACTTCCATCATGAGAATCATCCTTGGAACGAGGAAGAAGATATGGCTTTCATGGAGCATATCGGTGCCTATCGTAAGGACAGGGCGACTTCTGCCGAAGGTTTCACGGTGGCGGGAATGCTGATGTTTGGCAAGACCAATAGCATCACCGATCCAGAGTGTTGTCCATATTTCTTCCCAGACTATCGAGAGCGATTGAGCTTAGTGCCTCAAATACGTTGGAGCAATAGGGTTTATCCAGATGGCACCTGGGAGGCGAACGTCTTCCAATTTTTCACGAGAGTGTTGCCCATGTTGCAGCACGCCCTGCCTGTGCCTTTCCGCTTGGATGAAACCCAAATGCGTATAGATACGACTACGGCGCATACTGCGTTGAGGGAAGCCTTTGCCAACTGCGTGATCCATTGCGCCTACACGGTGATGGGGAATATCACTGTGGATAGGTATTTCGACAAGATAGTCTTGTCAAACCCTGGCACGATGTTGGTGAGCAAGGAGGAGTTTGAGGAGGGCAATCATAGCGTGTGTCGCAATCCGTTGCTCCAGAAAATGTTTGTGTTTATCGGTGTCGGCGAGAAGAGCGGGAGTGGTGCCGACGTCATAGCCAAGGGCTGGCTGGACAATGGCTGGAAGCATCTGCCGACGATAAAGGAGGTGAGCCATCCAGACAGAGTGGAAATGACGCTGTATTTACCGATAACCGACGATAACGTTACCGATAAATTACCGATAACTGGCGATAAACCGACGATAAACCCATCAAGTGAGGGTAAAACCGACGATAAAATTACCGATAACCCCTCAAGTACCCCTCAAGTACCCCTCAAGTACCCCTCAAGTACCCCTCAAGTTCAAGATTTGATGATAGTACTAGAAGGATGCGAGTTGTCTGTTAAGGAAATGATGGAGAAACTTCATCTAAAGGATAGAAAGAACTTTATGAGCAGTTATCTTATACCAGCATTGGAGGCTGGACTTGTTGTGATGAAGTATCCCAATCAGCCGAAGCATCCGAAACAACGTTATTTGTTGGCTATAATTGGCAATAAATAGTAAATCATCGAGTGATATCATGGGTGAAGGTGAACCCTAGTAAAAAGAACTTTGTATATACAGCGTGTACGAAAGAATATAAAGAAATGATATATAGATAGTTATATATGCTTTTTAACACGTATTATAACGCTATAAAGTTTTAGAAAGGATTCACCATGCACCTGTCTTTTGTCCGAGGGTTCACCTCCTCCTCGTTAGCCAGTATTCACTTTTTTCTTCTTTTGTCGAAAAAAGTCGGGGCAAATGTAGGCGGTTACAAATTATTTTCTTACCTTTGCAAGGAAATATACAAACGAATAAAAAGAATCTCATTATGAACTATACATCGAGTGCACATATCCAAACGGTAGAAGATGTGAAGACATTCTTCCACCATCTGATAGATGAAAGAAAAGTCAACTTTCATCCAGACGACGATTTCCGCGACTATAGCTTTTATGCTGATGGTAAACCTGCTTTCACGGAGCAGGAGGTGACAGTCTATAACCGTTTGATGGGAGAGGCGTTCGATGTATGCGAAAAAGCCCATGCTGATATATACGGCATAGGATTTGAGATGATGGTGGACTTGCTGGGAAGAAAAACAGCATAGTGTCTGAAAATACAAGTGGATTCTTTTTAATGGAATATGGGGGCTATTTCAAAAATGACATATTTGCAGAGTTACAATTTTTAAGTTGAAATACTATAATGGCAAAGAAAATATATAATATAATTGATTTGTTTTGTGGTTGTGGAGGACTGTCGAAAGGATTTGAAGAGGCTGGTTATAAAACATTGCTTGGTGTAGATATAGAGCAGTCTGCACTTAATACTTTCGAGAGAAATCATGAAGGCGCAGTGGGACTTAACCTGGATTTGTCAGCTCCAGATTCTTTTGATAAAATAGATCATGTGGTAAATGGTAGGACGATAGATGTAATAATTGGTGGTCCTCCATGTCAGGGATTTAGTCTAACAGGACCTAGAAACTTTGAGGATAAAAGAAATAAGCTCTATTTGGCAATGATTGAAACTGTTCGCCGTTATCAGCCACAAGCTTTTCTTATAGAAAATGTTCCTGGTATGGCTAATCTTTATAAAGGAGCAGTGAAGGATGAAATCATTAGGAGATTTTCCGAAATGGGGTACACAATGAATTGTAAAATTCTTTGTGCAGCGGATTATGGAGTTCCACAAATTCGTAAGCGATTGGTTTTTGTTGGTTTAAAACAATCACCAGTGAAATATGAGTTCCCTGAACCAATATTGGAAGAAAAAAATTATGTTACTTGTAAGCAAGCTATAGGTGATTTGCCTCCTCTTGTCGATGAACTTGGTACGGAAGTAGCTTCTTATTCAAGTGAGGCGCAAACTGCTTTTCAAAAACAAATGAGAGGTAATTGTAACGTGTTGTTTAATCATGTTGCTATTAATCATAAAGATTTTGTTAAGCAAGTGATAGCACAAGTACCTGATGGCGGAAACTATAAGGATTTACCTGAGGGTGTTGGAACAAGTAGAAATTTCCATATGGCATGGACTCGTTATGCAAGTGATAAGCCTTCTCGTACAATAGATACAGGACACAGAAATAATTTCCATTATAAATGGAATCGTTGCCCAACGGTAAGAGAAAGTGCTAGATTGCAGTCTTTCCCTGACGATTTCGTTTTTACAGGGAATAAAACGCAACAAAATAGACAGGTAGGAAATGCTGTTCCTGTATTGTTAGCATATGCTTTAGCAAAACAAATATTGAAGTATTTGAAATGAAAAAGAAACTACATACGATAGAATTGTTTGCCGGTTGTGGAGGGCTTTTGGAAGGCTTTCTACAACAAGGTTGTTATGATACTCTTGCTTGTGTAGAATGGGAAAAAGCTCCATGTTTGACATTGGCAAAAAGATTAGAACAGAAATGGCATCATGTAAATGCTAATAATGAGGTCATAAGATTCGATATTCAGCGGACAGATGAATTAATTAATGGGTTTGATGATGAGGAATATGGTAAACATGAGGGGTTGGCAAAACTTATAGGCAATCAAACTGTAGATGCGATTGTTGGTGGTCCTCCATGTCAGGCATATTCTTTGGCAGGACGTATTCGTGATGAACATGGTATGAAAGAAGATTATCGCAATTACTTGTTTGAAAGTTATTTGCGAATAGTAAAGTATTTCAAACCCCAATTTTTTGTATTTGAGAATGTGGTTGGCTTGCTTAGTGCAGCTCCTGATGGGTATCCAATAGTAAATAGAATTCGTAAAGAATTTATGGATGCAGGGTATGATGTAGCCGAAAACTTTAGAGATACATTGTTTGATGTTTGTGATTTTGGTGTTCCACAACACCGTAAACGAGTTATTATAATTGGAATTAGGATGGATCGTTTTGATGTGGGGAATAATAGCGTCACAGATAATATGATTTATGATTTTTATAATGTTATAATGCCTTCGTTACGTCAAAAACAGAGAACTGTATTCGATGCAATAGGAGATTTGCCAAAAATATATCCATTGCCAAAGCCAATAGTGCAAAATGGAAAGAAATATTCGCATTCTCCAATAAAATCGGAAAAAGTAATGAATCATGTACCTCGTTTCCATAGTGCTAGAGATATTTCAGTTTTTCGATTATTAGAAGAGGATATACAATCTGGTCGAAGAGAGTATGTAAGTATCGAGAAACTGAAAGAACTCTATACTAAAGTAACAGGCAAAACGAGTAATATTCATAAATATTATGTTCTGAGAAATGATGAACCAAGCAATACTATACCTGCTCATCTTTACAAAGATGGTATGAGACATATTCATCCAGATCCTGAACAGGCTCGAAGTATTACTGTTAGGGAGGCTGCTAGATTGCAAACATTTCCTGATGATTTTGAGTTTCTTGGAGCAAATATGGCGCAATATAAAATGATAGGAAATGCTGTTCCTGTGAATTTTGCCAAAATTGTGGCTGAGGCTCTATATAAACTAATTGAAAAATACAGTTGATATGTTATACTATAAGGATTTAGATAAAATAGTTTTGGGGATGCAGAAGAATACTGCATCTTCGAATAGAATATTGATAGTGTCTGGTTATGTTGGATACCAAACAATAAAAATGTTATGTGAACAATGTAAAGATATTCAAATAACTTTAGTGTATGGTATGTATGGTAGTGAACGGATTTCTCAACCATTACATCTGGCACTTATGGAAGTTCAACGCAAATATCCGAATGTTACTATATTGTATTCGACTATTCCTGTTCATTCAAAAATTTATACTTGGTATAGCGATGCTAAGATAGAAAAAGCCTTGATAGGTTCAGCCAATTTCTCAATTAGCGGAATGATGAACGATTTCAAGGAGGTTCTTTCAGATGTAGAGCTTGACACTTATAAGACATTGAAAGAATACTGTGATTATGTTCTTTCAAAAGCTATAAGTTGCAATAATGCAGAAGTAAAATTTAAAACGGTTTTTAAGGCTTCTAGTCATAGTAAATTAGTACAACCTCTTTTGACTAAGAATGTATGTAGAGCAACATTGCTGGATAGAAATGGTCAGGTTAGTAAGAAATCAGGTCTTAATTGGGGACTTAGTAAAGGGCATGTGTCCGAAGGTGATGCCTATATACGTATTACTTCAAATTATATAAAGATGTTTCCGTCTCTGTTTCCTCCAAAGAAATATGTAGGAATTGATAATCCACAATCAAAGGGAAAGAAAAATCGAGAAAATGATGAGGTGGAACTAATTTGGGATGATGGAGAAAAGATGATAGGATTGTTGGAAGGTCAGCAAACTAAAACAATTAATGGGTTAGTTTATCCTAAGCAGCTTAGTACAAGTCCTAGCAAATCAATATTGGGCAAATATCTTCGTAAAAGATTAGGTGTAGATTTGAATCATACGATAACTAAGAGAGATTTGTTAAGATATGGTCGTACTAGTATTGACATTTCATTAGTTGGAGAAGGTATATATTATTTGGATTTTTCTGTAAAATAACGTTTGTTTTATGGCTGAAGCATCACCAATTTGTAGAGGTAAAAACCTCACTTTAGAAACAGTATTGGCATTTGTTAATGCAATGCCTTTAGTGCCTATGAAAAAGGCTGAATTTCATAGTGCAACGGAGAGTAATTTAAAAGGTTGGACACAGACTCATTCTCAAATAGCGAGACAATTAGCTCTTTATTATGAGAAAGATGGTATGTGTGTGCCAAGATTCACAAAAAGAGAATCTTTTACTGAGATATTAGAATATATTGTAAATTGGGCTGAGTCGTATTTTGTGCCAAATATATATACTCCGAGCCTAAAAAGTGACGAACATCGGACAACTAATGTTTATGCTTTCTTGAAGCACAAAGTAATGTTAGGCGAGAGTTCTTACTCTACTGCATGCACTCAAATGTTTGGCATAGAACTGAATAATACGGATAAGCTAAGAGTCTATCTTAATAATTTTACAGATTTGATAATTAGTGATGATACAATGTCTGTAAATCAGCATTTGGCAGGTTGTGTTAATCCAGAAATTTACCCTGAAATAGCGATAAATTCAGCAGAAGATTATTTTGATTACTTTTCGGTTGAACCTTCGAAAAATGTTATAGCACCTCTTGATATGGAATATCCTCTCCAACAAATCTTTTATGGTGCTCCTGGTACAGGAAAGTCTTTCAAGATTAAGCGAGACACGGCGGGACAGAGTGTGATTCGTACGACATTCCATCCTGACAGCGATTATTCTACATTTG
>ERZ808278.910-NODE-910-length-15147-cov-34.331103_pt1 | contig 15147 bp, 7 predicted proteins | sample MGYA00521239_ERZ808278 | MGnify/ENA primary metagenome ERZ808278 (study PRJEB31516, sample SAMN03275600) | gut metagenome | biome: mammalia-associated habitat; material: feces | host: Papio cynocephalus | place: Kenya | collected 2012-07-17 ... | reverse complement strand
AGCTTCATCTCATTATCATGCAGTTTGAGGGATGGGAACTCAAGCGAATGAAAGAAGTGTGATGTCAAGATTGTATTGATTATAAATACTATATAATCGTTCATGTAGCATAATACGGCTGCACGAACGATTTTTTTTGTTGTGACTTTTGTTTCTTTCGATGGCAAAAATGTTACTTCTTAACATTCTTGGTAAGTAATGAACGAATATTTATCCGTATTCATCTTATATCTTCTTACCTTTGCAGAAGAAAAGTTGCACACGGCGATTTGAAAGCAAGCTTTCATTGCGCTCGTTTGCATTTTCTTTGCCATCGAAATTAAGAAACAAAACAATAACGCTAACAATTATGAATAAGTCATCTAAATTAACAATCATCCCGGTGATGCTCTGTTTCTTCGCCATGGGATTCGTAGATTTGGTAGGCATCGCCTCCAACTATGTGAAGGAAGATCTTAACCTCAATGATGCGACAGCCAACCTGTTCCCATCTTTGGTATTCTTCTGGTTTTTGATATTCTCGGTGCCTACGGGCATCTTGATGAATAAGATAGGTCGCAAGAAGACTGTGCTCCTGTCCTTGCTTGTTACCGTCATCTCTCTTCTCTTGCCTTGCTTCGGCGAGAGCTTCGGCATGATGCTCGTGTCGTTCTCTCTGCTCGGCATCGGAAACGCCTTGATGCAGACCTCCCTGAATCCATTGGTTTCGGCAGTGACATCGGGCAAGAACTTGGCTTCCACCTTGACCTTCGGTCAGTTCGTGAAGGCTATCGCCTCATTCTTGGCACCTTACATCGCCATGTGGGGAGCGATGGCGAGCATTCCTACCTTCGGCTTGGGCTGGAGAGTTCTTTTCCCTATCTATATGATAATAGGTGTAGCCGCCACGCTCTTCTTGGCTGGCACTCCTATCGAGGAGGAGAAGATAGAGGGCAAGGCTTCGGGCTTCGGCGAGTGCTTCAAGTTGCTCGGCAAGCCAATCGTGTTGCTTTCCTTCATCGGCATCATGTGCCACGTGGGCATTGACGTGGGTACCAACACCACTGCTCCTAAGATTTTGATGGAGCGTCTGCACTGGACTTTGAATGACGCGGCTTTCGCCACATCGCTCTACTTCATCTTCCGTACCATCGGATGCTTTACGGGTACAGCCTTCCTTCGTATGATGAAGACCCGTACTTTCTTCACTATCAGCATCGTGATGATGGCGTTGAGTATGGTGGGCATGTTCTTTGGCGAGAGCAAGACCATCCTTTACATCGCCATCGCCTTGGTAGGTTACGGCAACTCGAATGTCTTCTCTATCATCTTCTCCCAGGCATTGCTCTCTGTTCCTGACAAGAAGAACGAGGTGAGCGGATTGATGATCATGGGTCTCTTCGGTGGAACCGTCTTCCCATTGATTATGGGATTCGCCAGTGATGCTATCGGACAGATGGGTGCTGTGGCTGTGATGGCAGTAGGAGTGCTTTATCTCTTCACTTATATTCGTAAATTATAGTCAACGCAAGCCGATGTAATAGTTAGCGCAACCTACTGTAATAGCTAACGCAACCTACTGTAATAGCTAGCGCAAGCCTAAAACATCTCTATTCCGTGTCACGGAATGTGCGTTCCGTGACTTGGAATGTGCGTTCCGTGACTTGGAATGGCGGTTCCGTGACACGGAACAGAGATTTCTCTTAGTTCTGATGAGACTTCTTTCTGGTTTTAGGAACAATTTCTTATCGTACCGCAGACAATTTCATCAAGGTATATCGCTTGTCTTAGGTATAATTGACAGAAAATGGAGACTTTTGCGCTATGTATTGGAGGTTCCGCTACATATATAATATGCTATAATGATATAAAGGCATATTGTAAAAATGCTATATGATATAAAGGCATAACCATTTCATACAATTAAAGTTTAACAATCAAAACAACTAGTAACAATGAAAGCAATGGAAAATTTGGATAAGAAATATATCGTAGGTTTGGGTGAGATTCTTTTCGATGTTCTCCCAACAGGTTCTCAACTCGGTGGTGCTCCTGCCAATTTCGCATATCATGCTGGTCAGCATGGTTTGCACTCAGTTGCAGTCAGTGCGGTAGGCAAGGACGCTCTTGGTGATGAGGCTCTTCGCTTGCTCGACGAGAAGAAGTTGAAGTATGTGATGCCCGTGGTGGATTATCCGACAGGTACCGTTCAGGTTGAATTGGACAAGGAAGGGGTTCCTACTTACGACATCAAGCAAGGCGTGGCTTGGGACAATATACCTTTCACCGATGACATCAAGGAGATAGCTTCTAATGCTGGTGCTGTATGCTGGGGTTCCTTGGCACAGCGTAATGAGGCAAGTCGCAAGACCATCTATGAGTTCCTCGACCATACTCCAAACGATTGCTTGAAGATATTCGACATCAATCTCCGTCAGAATTTCTATAGCAAGGAAGTTATCTGCGAGAGCTTGAAGCGTTGTAATATCTTGAAAATTAATGACGAGGAGTTGGTAACCATTGGTCGTCTCTTCGGTTATCCGGGCTTGGACATAGAGAACAAGTGTTGGTTGATTCTCGGCAAGTACAATCTCGATATGCTCGTCTTGACTTGTGGCGTGAACGGCAGTTATGTGTTCGCCCCAGGTTTGCAATCGTTCCAAGAGACTCCGAAGGTTGAGGTCGCAGATACAGTAGGAGCAGGCGATAGCTTCACGGGTACTTTCTGTGCCAGTATCTTGAAGGGGAAGAGCATCAAGGAGGCTCATGAACTTGCTGTGAAGGTGAGCGCTTACGTCTGCACCCAGAATGGAGCCATGCCAGAGATTCCTGCGGAATATACCAAATGATGTCGTTAGATGGTTTGAGCGATATAACCAAAACAGATTTTGAGCTATATTTTGAAAAAGGATTTTGAGCTATATACCAAAAATAGATAATGAATAGTTGATACAAAAGACGGTTTAATGTCAGCAAGCTGCATCTTTCCGAGAGGTGAGATGCAGCTTTTTTCTTGGCTTTTCCTAAAATATTGTCCATAATATTTGCTTGATTGTAAAAAAGATGCTAACTTTGTACTCGATATTCAGTACTTAGAAAAAGTAAATTAGTAGTAAGTAAATCTGTTTGGCTTGTGGAAAATAGTTATTGTCATAGGAAAGAGGTTGTGGGCAGAAATCGTTTTTGCCACCTTTTCTCGTGCTTGTTCTTTACTGTTATTTTTTCCGTTTTCCCATTCGTAAATGTGCGAGGTCAGGTACAGACTACTTATTATATGGATCCTGATACGCTTGACTTTGCTCTCTGTTTTGACATCTTGGCGAAGAATCGTCGGATTTACAACCAATACAATGACAGTATCTTTCTTATCAAGGACCATGCAAAATGGGTGAATTATTTCAAGCATCGGGCAGTGAAAAACCATCAGATTTATGCCGCCAACCAGGAGATTATTCGTTCCTTCAAGTCTTTCTTGTTGCAACATAGCGACTCGATACCTAAGGATGTCTATTTAGAATTTTGTAGTAACTTGCGCTTTCGGTACATAGAGAAGGATATGAGCGATCCTTTCCTCTTGCTGACTTTGAGTAGGATACTTGACCGTGGTAGTAGTTGTCTTCCGGATAGCCTGAAAGAGAGGAATGTTTGCAATCTTTGGCGACTTTATGGCAATATCCAGATGTGGAATCTCGGTGGGGATGTAAAATTTCTGCGGGAGGCCTATAAAGCAGGTATGGCTATCTTCTCGGAGGAAGCCAAGCGGTATCCGTATTACAATTATGCCTATTCCAATGCCTTGCTCTATATGTCCAAGACAATGTGGCTCGTATGTGGAATTGAGAGTTTGGAGGATTACCTGAATACGCATCGACGCTTGGATGAATTCTTGGCTCGCAAAGACTTGGATAAGATCGTGTTACCAGAAAAAATAGCAGACTTGAGGTATTTGCAAGAAACCAAGGATGAGGCTTTGCTGAGAAATGTCTATCTCTTGGACTCCACGCTGATTAGCCGACAAGCCTGCGATTCCTTGATGCGTGTGGTCATCGCTCGCAACTTGCAAAAGAAGGATATATCCAACTTGTCTTATGTCCGCACAGTCTATCTTCAGATGATGGCGAAGCAAATTTCCTCGAAGGAGGCATGGGAGAAATGTGTGGAGCAGTATCGGAAAGTATGGAAGAAATACAGGAATGTAGCTATGACTGACCGACAGTTGAATGATTTTTTGCAACCTTTCTATACATTCTTCTATATCAATGACGTGGCTGATATACCTTTGAAGGCGAAAAGAAGGACAATACTAAAGGTGAGCCGTGACTTGGTTACGGCTTTCGCAAATCGCAAGGATAGTCAGATGACGACGGATTATGTGCGTGACCTTTATCGGTTATCGACCCACAAACTCTTTACAAAGTATCTGTCTTATAAGCAAATCATTAGTTTTATCAGTGCTTTGAACGTCTCTACGCAGGTTACGACCTATGCTCATTCTGTTCACGTTGCCAAGATTGCTGAAGTTTTGCTGGATGGCATCTTGAAATATCAGCCCGATTTGTTGAAGGGGGTATTTGGATATGCTTCTACAGAACAGGTGTTGGCACATAAAAAGGTCTTTCGTAATTTTTTGCATGATGCTGGCATGATGCATGACATTGGTAAGAATGCCATTTCCTCGGTGGTCAATAATGAGTATTTGCCTTTGACCAACGATGAGTTTGTCATCATCAAGCAACATCCGCACTTAGGAGAGTTGTTCTTAGGGATGCACCCGGAATTTGCGAAGTTCCATGACACAACCGTGGGACATCATAAGTGGTACAATGGCAAGGGTGGATATCCTGAGGATTTCGACAATACTAAGTCGCCGGTTCGTATCATGATAGATATTGTCACCTTGAGCGATTGCCTACAGGCCGCCACAGAACATATCGGCCGTAATTATAGAATAGGCAAGAACTTCGAGGTTGCCATGTCGGAATTGCGTGAAGGAGCGGGTACGAGATATAATCCTCATCTCGTCGCCCTGATAGACTCGCATCCTGACATTTCCAAGAAACTGAGCCATCTGATTGCCGATGGTTGGATAGAAATCTATTATAAGATATATAGTAGGTTCTTCTAAAATACGTAGGAATATATACATTCTTCAGAAGAGAAACATCATAAAAATCCCTCTTGAATCATCACGTTCTTACGTGAAATCCAAGAGGGATTTTTTTATCTTCCCCACAAGGGTAAGTCTTATTATGAAAGCCCTTTGGGGTGTTCAGTCATATTTACTTCTGGCACTCCTTGCAAGGTGTCCAAGGCTTCAACTGCTTGAAGAAGTCGTTGCCCTTGTCATCTACGAGGATGAATGCTGGGAAGTCCTCTACGGTAATCTTCCAGATAGCCTCCATGCCGAGCTCTGGGTACTCTACGCACTCGATGCTCTTGATGCTGCTCTGAGAGAGAACGGCGGCAACACCACCGATGGTACCGAGATAGAAGCCACCATGCTTCTTGCAGGCATCTGTAACAACCTGACCACGGTTACCCTTGGCAATCATCACGAGGCTAGCGCCGTGATCCTGGAACTCGTCAACGTATGGGTCCATACGGTTGGCTGTGGTAGGTCCCATTGAGCCACATGGATAACCCTCTGGAGTCTTGGCTGGTCCTGCATAGAGGATAGGGTGATCCTTGAAGTACTGAGGCATCTCCTCGCCAGCGTCCAAACGAGCCTTGAGCTTAGCGTGAGCGATGTCGCGAGCCACGATGATGGTACCCTTCAAGTTGACACGTGTGCTAACAGGATACTTGGTCAACTCAGCACGTACTGCGTCGATACCCTTGTCGAGGTCGATCTCGATGCCCTTGGCACCCTCGCCTGGCTTACGCAACTCCTCAGGAATCAACTCTGATGGATTCTCGTCCATCTTCTCCAACCAGATACCGTCCTTGTTGATCTTAGCCTTGATGTTACGGTCGGCAGAACAGCTTACGCCCATACCGATAGGACAGCTAGCGCCATGGCGTGGCAAACGAATCACACGGATGTCGTGAGCCAAGTACTTACCACCAAACTGAGCACCCAAGCCAATCTTGTGAGCCTCATCGAGGAGCTTGTTCTCTAAGTCGATGTCACGGAAGGCACGACCTGTCTCGTCACCAGTAGTAGGCAACTCATCGTAGTACTTGATGGAAGCGAGCTTCACGGTCAAGAGGTTCTTCTCGGCAGAAGTACCACCGATAACGAATGCGATGTGGTAAGGAGGACATGCTGCTGTACCGAGGCTCTTCATCTTCTCTACGAGGAATGGGAGAAGTGTGCCCTCGTTCTGGATGGTAGCCTTTGTCATAGGGTAGAAGTAAGTCTTGTTGGCAGAACCACCACCCTTGGCAACCATTACGAAACGATACTCGTCGCCCTCTGTTGCCTCGATGTCGATCTGTGCAGGGAGGTTGCAACGAGTGTTCACCTCATCATACATGTTGAGAGGTGCGTTCTGAGAATAGCGGAGGTTGTCCTGTGTGTAAGTGTTATAGACACCACGGCTCAATGCCTCTTCGTCCTCGAAGTCGGTCCATACACGCTGACCCTTCTCGCCGTGGATGATGGCGGTACCTGTATCCTGGCAGAATGGGAGGATGCCCTTTACGGCAGTCTCTGCATTGCGTAGGAACTGAAGAGCCACGTACTTGTCGTTCTCAGATGCCTCAGGATCGGTCAAAATCTTAGCCACCTGAGCGTTGTGCTCACGACGGAGCATGAACTCTACGTCGTGGAAACCCTGCTGTGCGAGCAAGGTCAATGCTTCCTTAGAAACCTTGAGGATAGTCTTACCCTCAAACTCTGCTGTGCTTACGCCTTCCTTGGTAAGCAAGCGATACTCAGTCTTGTCCTCTCCAAGCTGAAACATTGGAGCGTACTTAAAATCTGGAGTCTTAGCCATAATGTTTTTTGTTCTTTATTTTTTAACTGTTGAAATATTCTTGATGTTTCCGATCTAGCTTTAGAAGGATAGAGCGGAATTTCTGTCTGTCACTGTCACTTGTCACCACTTAGTAACCGAAGATTTCCTCTTGGGTCAATCTCTTGACTGGCGCAATCTTTTCGAGTGCCTTCATGTCAAGGTTCTTTTCATCACCGAGGATGACCATGCGATAAGGCTTGTTCACCATGTTCTCCTTCTCGAACTTCACGATGTCTTGCAGGGTGAGCTTAGGGAGGGCATAGTAGATGTCCTTGCTCAAATCGTAGTCGAGTCCCAGGTTCTTATAATAGAGGTAAGAGCTGATGACACCAAACTTGGTGGTTCTCGCACTCTGGTAACTCTTGATGAGGCTCTGCTTGGCGAGGTCGAATGCCGCCTGGTTCTGAGGCATCGTATCCACGATTTCCTTGAACACGTTGATGCAGTCCATCATCTTGTCGTTTTGGGAGATGATGTGGGTAAAGAAATACTCTGGCTCTCCCTTGAATGTTGCATCGCAATACATGGCGGAAGCGTTATAAGCCAAACCACGTGTCTCGCGAAGTTCCTGGAATACCACGGTATTCATGCCTCCACCGAAGTACTCATTGAAGAGTGCCTCTACTGGCGCATACTCAGGCTTCCACTGTTTGCCCTCGTTGTGATACTGGCGCAGATAGATGTTCTTTGCCTCGTATGGGGCGATGAGAATCTCGGTCTGTGGAGTTTCCTCTAGTTTGTACTTCTTGCCTTGTGGCACTGCGGCGAGTGTCTTTGCCGTCTTGTGCTCCTTGGCGAGGAGTTTGTTGAGCTGAGCCTCGGTGTATGGACCATAATATAATATGGTGTGCTCGATGTTGCTCAGTCCACCCAAGAGGTCGATGTACTCCTGAGGGTTAGCCTGCTTCAACTTGTCGATGCTATAGTCGTTGCGATAAGGATTGTACTTGCCATATCTTCCGTAAGCCCAGAGGTAATTGAAGTTGGTCTTTTGGTCGGTCTTGGCATCCTCTCTTCCCTTCTGGACTTGCTCTATATATTGTGCCCAACTCTCTTTGTCTGTCTTGGCATTGTGAAGTACGTCTTCTAAGAGTTTGAGAGCGGCTGGAAGATTCTCGTTTAGTCCATTGAGGGTAATCTGGATGTTCTTGTCACTCGCGCTAACGCCATAGTTGCAAGCCAGTTTGTAGAAAGCCTCGTTGATGTCACTCACGCCCATCTTCTTGGTGCCGATGTAGTTGAGATAGTCTGCGGCATATCCGTATCGCAAGTCATCTTCGTTGCCGAACTCATAGCGGAATACGAGGTTGAAGAGGCCATCCTGTGTATTTTGCTTGTAGATGAGAGGTATGTTCTTGGTGGTCTTTCCTATGGTCAAGTCCTTCTTGAAGTCGAGGAACTGTGGCTCGATAGGAGTTACCTTACTATTTTTGACTTCCTTCAAGAAAGCACTCTCGTATTCACGGTTGGCTGGGATTGGGGTGATGGCTGGCTTCTCAATCTTCTTCAGAGTCTTGTCCTCGCCCATGCGCTTATAGACGCAGACAAAATTGTCGTTGCGGAGATACTTCTGAGCGAACTCCACGATGTCCTTCTTCGTAATCTTGCTCTGGCGTTCGAGTTGGTTGGATACTTGCTCCCAGTCTTGGTCGTTGATGAAGGCGTTGCCCATGGCAGTGGCACGATATTCATTGTTGTCCAAAGCCTTGTAATAGTCCAATTTCTTATTGGCGATGACTGCTGGGAGAAGGTCGTCGGAGAACTTGCCTTCGCGCAACTTTTTCATCTCTTCAAGGATGAGGGCACGTACTTCTTCCAACTTTTGTCCTTGGTTAGGCATACCTTCTACCAGGAATGTGGAGTAATCGTGTAGTTCCTCCGAACCACAATCTACACCTTGCACTTTCATGGTCTGGTTGAGGTCGATGTCGAAGAGACCAGCTTTCCCATTGCTAAGGATATGGCCGATGAGGTCGAGAATGTCGCCTTCGCCTTGGTTGGCACCTTTGAATCGCCAAGCCATCATCAGGTTCTCGGCGTCTTGTCCTACGACAGAAGTGTCTCTTACGGCTGTAATCTCGGGTTGCGGAGCGAACTCAGGGCGAACCACCTTGTCGCTCTTCTTCCATCCACCGAAGTACTTGTCGATGATGCCGATGGTCTGGTCTGGGTCGAAGTCGCCTGCCAATACGATGGCAACGTTGTTTGGCACATAGTACTGGTGGAAGTAGTTCTGTATGTTGACGATGCTAGGGTTCTTCAAGTGCTCCTGCTCGCCGATGGTGGTCTGCGTGCCGTAAGGGTGGGTAGGGGTGAGGAGCTTCCAAAGGGCAGCCCACTCCTTGTCGCCATCACTTGCCATGGTGATGTTCTTCTCCTCATATACGGCTTCCAACTCGGTGTGGAATCCACGAATCACCATATTCTGGAAACGGTCGCTCTGAACCTTCGCCCAGTTTTCTATCTCGTTGTTCGGTATGTTCTCCACGTAGCAAGTCACATCGTTGCTGGTATAGGCGTTGGAGCCTTCGCTTCCGATGCTCGCCATGAGCTTGTCGTACTCGTTGGGGATGTTGTACTTGGCGGCAAGTTGGGACACGGAGTCTATCTCGTGATAAGCTTGCTTGCGCAGGGCAGGGTCGGTGAGCTTGCGATAGCTCTCATATCGGCGAGTGATTTCGTCGAGGTATGGCTTTTCCTTTGCCACGTCGGTGGTGCCGAAGTGGGTGGTGCCCTTGAACATCAAGTGCTCCAAGTAGTGTGCCAAGCCTGTTGTCTCGGCAGGGTCGTTGCGCGAACCTGTCTTCACGGCGATGTTGGCCTGCAAGCGAGGTTTCTCCTTGTTTACTGACATATACACCTTCAGTCCATTGTCGAGGGTGTAGATGCGTGTCTTCATTGCATCGCCTGGCACGGTGGTGTAATGATAATCCTTTGCGGTGGCGTTGAGGCTTCCCATCAGGATAGCCGCCATCATTACGTACTTTAATTTCATAAATATTTATTTATACACACTTTTGCTATGTTGTGGATAACTTATTTAACCAATAGATAATCAGAGCTTTAATTCTCATAATCTACCTCTTGGTCGAGACTGTTCACGAAGTTGCGGAACACTTCTTCCTCCACATCGCCCATGGCGAATTCCTTCTCTGCATCTTTCTTGATTTCAGCAATCCAAGAGCGGCGAGCCTTGATGTAATCCTCGTGGATGCGGTTGGCATCTTCGAGGGTAATCTCAGAGATATCGTAGTAATCACATATCATCTTGTAGGTCCATGCCCACTGATACTCACGATAGTTGGTGTCTATCACCTCGAATCGCTCGATGAGTTGTTGGATGGTCTCGATATTGCCGTCCTTCAAGTCGCAGATGATGCGTTCTTCCTCGCTTACAGGAAGGAGGAGTCCCGAGAGGTCGTCCCAATCGCCCAAACCAATCTCTTGGGTAGGTGGTGTGATGGCAGGGTCTTTCTTAAGGACCCGTTTCAATACGGCACCCATGTAGATGCGTAGGGCGATGTCGTAATACTTGATCCCCTTATGCAGGGAGGAAGCTGGTATGATGTATTCGTGATAGAGGTATTGCGATACATTGTCGCCAGTCACTTCACGGAGGTTCTCCAATATTTTCTTGCCTTTGAGAATTTCTCCTACAGAGTAAGGTGAGAGCCAGTCGAAGTTGACGATGCTCTTGCGATTCTCTTGCGCACGGAGGTCACGCTTCGGCCACTTCTTGATATCTCTGTACAGACCTACGGTGGTGATGTTTCTACCTGGTATGAGGAACATCTTGTCGCCATCGGCTATGAGGTAGGCGAATGGGATGTTGCGTGTGTCTGGGTGGTGCATCAGCTTGCCAAAGCATACGGAGAAAGTTCCCAAGGTGGCTGGCATCAAGAGGTAGGCGCCGCTAGCGGTCTTAGAACCTCTCTCCAAGATGCCCCAGTGCATAGGTCCCATCTTGTAGGCGTGGTTGGAGAAGTTGGTGGCTGAGCCTGCGTTATAGAACGAGAACATACCGCCGATGAGGAGGCTGCTCTTGTGATGGGATGCGGTGAACGGACCGCAGAAGGCGGCGCATGCCTCGCCATTGCTCATGTAACTATTGGCGAAGAAGACGGAAGCCGATGCGGTGAAGCCATTGCTCAACTGGCAAGCCTCGCCGATGAAGCAATCTTGTATCTTCACGCTGTTGATGACGCTGGAACCTTCGGCGATAATCGTGTTCTCGGCGATAACGCCTGTTCCGACATAGACATTGCCATGGATGGAACCCAATAGGGTGCAGTCGCTGAGGCGAGAGGCACCGTTTACTTCACAGAAGTCCTCTATCACGCAGTTGGTGATTTCCTTGGTGTTGACAATCTTCACGTTGTTGCCTATCCTTCCACGCTCAGGAGCCTTGTTGTCGATGTCTGTCTTGATGAGCTGTCTGATTTTTTCCTTGAGTTCCTTGTCGGAGAAATGTTTGACCATGAATGCAGCCAACTGACTGTTTAAGTCGGAGAAGAGGATGACGTTGCCTTCGCCCACCTCGTTGAGCACGCTCACGAGATTACCCTCGCCGAAGGTCGCGCCCTCGGTGGTCTCCATCGTGGAGAGATTGGAGATGTAGCAATCGTCTCCAATGGTATAGTTGTTGATGAAGTTGCCGATGTTCTCGATGAGACAATCGTCGCCGATGTTCACGTTGCGCAAGGTGGCGTTGTTGATGCCGGAGTGCTTCACGAAGCCTTGGCTTACCTCGACGTTCTTGTTGAATGCGCCGATGTTCACCTCGCCGTATAGCATCACACGATGCATGAAGTTGGGCTTGAAGTCTTCGGATACGTTCACGGAAGTCCAGTCTTCTGCCCAGCAGCTATTTTGCTTGAGCACCTCGATTTCCTCGGAGGTTAGGGGTCTGTAGTCGTTCATTGCTTTGTTGCTTTGAGGGAATTTAAAGAAGTTAAGGGAAGTTATCATTCCCTTCGGTCATTAGGGAAGTTAAGGGACAATTGCTTTGTTGTCGATATTTTTAGAACTATAGAGTGTTGTCTCTTAACTTCTCTCACTTCTCTTAACTTCTCCTAAATTCCAAATTATTATTCGTAGTCCTGGTACAGGAAGTCGTTGTAAGGATACTTCTGTACGTGGAGCTCTCTCACTTTTTTGTAGAGCACCTCACGGAACTCGTCGATGTTCTCCTTGTTTTTTGCTGAGATGAAGAGGCAGTCGTCGTTGAGTTTTGCCATCCACGTCTTCTTGAGGTCTTCCAACGGAATGTTCTCCTTCTGCATCGGGGTGAGGTCGTCCTCCTCTTTCTCCACCCAAGAGTAATTGTCTATCTTGTTGAAGATGATCATCGAAGGTTTGTCGGCACAACCAAGTTCTTTCAGCGTATTCTCCACCACTTGGATTTGTTCCTCGAAGTCGGGGTGGGAGATATCGACCACATGCAAGAGAAGGTCTGCCTCGCGGGTCTCGTCGAGGGTGCTCTTGAAGGAATCCACCAGGTCGGTAGGCAATTTGCGGATGAATCCTACGGTGTCGGCGAGGAGGAATGGCAGATTCTCCACGACCACCTTGCGCACGGTGGTGTCGAGGGTGGCGAAGAGCTTGTTCTCGGCGAACACCTCGCTCTTGGACAGAAGGTTCATGATGGTGCTCTTGCCCACGTTGGTATAGCCGACGAGAGCCACACGGATGAGGCGACCACGATTCTTGCGCTGGGTTGTTTTCTGCTTGTCGATTTCGGCGAGTCGTTCCTTCAGAAGGCTCATGCGACCAAGGATGATACGACGGTCCATCTCCAACTGGGTCTCACCAGGTCCACGCAATCCTACGGAACCCTTTCCGCCACCAGAACCGGAACCACCACCTTGTCGTTCCAAGTGGGTCCAAAGTCTCTGCAATCGAGGGAGCATATAGCGATATTGCGCCAATTCCACTTGAGTCTTGGCAGCAGCGGTCTGGGCACGCATGGCGAAGATGTCGAGGATGAGCGATGTGCGGTCGAGAATCTTCACTTGCAGTTCTTGCTCGATGTTGCGTATCTGCTTGGCGGATAGCTCATCGTCGAAGATAACCATACCGATTTCACGGTCTTCCTCTTCCTCGTCCTTGATATATTGCTTGATTTCCTCCAGCTTGCCCTTGCCCACGTAGGTGGTTTGGTTAGGAGCCACCACCTTCTGTGTGAATCGCTTCACGGTGACGGCACCAGCGGTGTCGGCGAGAAACTCCAACTCGTCGAGGTATTCCTTGGTCTTGGCTTCGTCCTGTGTCTTGGTCACGAGACCCACGAGCACGGCGGTTTCAGCCTTGACTTCTGATATTACAAATTCTTTCATCTAATTTTTCTACTGTAGAATGTTCTGTCTAATATTTGAATTCAAATCTTTGCAACGGCGCATCGTGTAAGCATCGTCTCGTGCGCACGTATTATATAATAGGTGCAAAGTTAATGGAAAAATCTGACTTAAAGAAAAAAAAGAGAATTTATTCACGTTTTTTGAGCATTTGGGTATTTGGATGACTTTCCATACCTTCGGGAAAAGCCCCTGTTCTTGCTATAAGTAAATCAAAAGCACAGCTGGCTTTTCGCACACATTTCGCACAAAATATGTATTTCTGCGATGCAAATCTCGCAAACGTTTACGTTATATTTTGCGTAAAAAACTCGTTTTTATTTGATTTATATCAATAAATGTATTAATTTTGCAATCGTAAAAACAAAACTGATTTTCAAAAATAAGATCATAACTACATAAAAACACAAACTGCTGAAACATTCAAAAACTTAAAGAATAGCCTCGACGTGATGTCGGGGCTTTTTTTATTTTGTTACTTGAATTGCTGATTTAGGAAGGATTTCTGTTTGCGTTAAGTGCTTTTTTGAAGGTGTTCTGTTTGCGTTAAGGCTTTTTTGAAGGAATTTAGTTTGCGTTAAGTGCATAGAGAAGGATTCCGGATTGTAACCTTAGAATTGGTGGCAAAAGCTCGATTTTGACGAGAATGAATCGAAATGTAACATTTTTGCACGATAATTGCTCTTTCTATTCAATAGTTTTTCGTATCTTTGTCGCCAAGAAAGTTTGTTGCCTCTGAATGGTAAAGAAGAGAATGGATGCTTTTTTGAAAGAAGAGCGTCTAGGTCTTTTTTCTTGCCTTAAAGCTAATGTTGTCCATGGGTTATTCATGAAGGTGTATCTAAGATACATAAGTGAAAGGCAAAAATCAAAGAGGCATCAACAAAAATCAATGGATTGTCAATTGAAAACAACGTATCATCAACTAAAAACAATAAATAATAAAATGCAAAAAAGTATTCTTACTAGTATTTTGTTGCTTGGCGCGGTTTGTGCGCAAGCCAACAATTACACAGTGACTTCTCCAGACGGCAAACTTGCCGTGAACGTGGAGTGCAAGGAAGGCAAGGCCTTCTTTACGGTGGATTATAATGGTAAGCAGATGTTGACTCCTTCTGCCCTCGGACTGGTTGCCAACTATGGCGACTTCTCGCAAGGTCTCACCATGGGAGCCTTGAAGGGAGAGAAAAAGCACCTTGCTTACGACATGAACCGCACCAAGAAGTCGCACATCGAGAAGGATGTGTATGAGGCAACCATCGGATTCCTCAATTCCAAGAAGGACTCCATGACCCTCCGTCTCCATGTCTCAGACAATGACGTTGCCTATAAGTACGAGATGATTCGCCCGAAAAAAGGCAATCCGAAGTCTGTAATCATATATAATGAGGTGAGCGGATTCAACTTCCCTGATCAGACCACTACCTTCCTCTGCCCTCAGATTACTCCGATGACAGGATGGGAGCGTACCAAGCCTTCTTATGAGGAGGAATATACTCCTGACGCTCCGATGGCGAAGAAGTCGCAATTTGGCGTAGGCTATACCTTCCCTTGTCTCTTCAAGGTAGGACAGGATGGATGGGTGTTGGTGAGCGAGACGGGTGTGTCGAGTGCATATCCTGGAAGTCGTTTGAGCGATTACGAGGCTGGCAAGGGATATACCATCGCCTTTCCTCAGAAGGGCGAGAACAACGGAGTAGGCTCGGAGTATGCTGGCATCCCATTGCCGGGTGAGACTCCTTGGCGTACCATCACCGTGGGCTCTTCGTTGGCTCCTATCGTGGAGACTACCGTCCCTTATGATGTGGTGACTCCGCTCTATGAGGCTTCGCAGACCTACAAGCCATCTCGCTATA
>ERZ808278.909-NODE-909-length-15159-cov-3.467691_pt1 | contig 15159 bp, 13 predicted proteins | sample MGYA00521239_ERZ808278 | MGnify/ENA primary metagenome ERZ808278 (study PRJEB31516, sample SAMN03275600) | gut metagenome | biome: mammalia-associated habitat; material: feces | host: Papio cynocephalus | place: Kenya | collected 2012-07-17 ... | reverse complement strand
ATCATACCCGTAAACTGTTCCACCTTGTATTTAACGGCTTTTTTAAGCGAATCCGCAACCGCGGAAATCGACACGCCGAATTTGATTATGACGAATACGTCTATATAAATTCTATCGCCGGAGGTAGAGACTTTAACGCCCATTCCTCCCGTTTCTTTTTTCAGGAGCCTGGAAAAACTGTCCATAAGCGTTCTCGGAACCATCTCCACTATACCGTAGCATTCCAGCGCGGCGTGCGCCGCAACTCTTGCTATGGCTTCGTCCGATATTGAAATTTTTCCGTAAGTATTCGACGTTGTTACCGGCATAAGACACTCCTTTATATCGGTATTATACTATATTTAGTTTTTTTTTACAAGGATTTTTTCACTGCATTTGTAACTTTTATGGTTTTTTTATCTTTTTTTTCGATAATCGGCGTTATTTTGTTGCATTTTATTTTTTATTGTGATATAGTATCTATGCTTTAATTTTAAACAATTCTCATTTGGAGGTGCAATATGTCGAGAGTTTGCAGCGTTTGCGGAAAAGCTAAATTATCCGGCAATAAGGTCAGCCACAGTAACCGTAAGACACCGCGTTCTTACAATGCAAACGTTCAGAAAGTAAGAGTTGTAAACGACGGCGTCGTTACTTCTGAATATGTTTGCGCTCGTTGCCTTAAAGGCAATAAAGTTGACAGAGCATAATTAGTTTTGTAAAACTTATCTGAACTTGGCGACGTCCTTTTTAAAAGGACGTCGTTTTGTCGTTGTCTCATATATATTATTATGAAGAAAAAGAATAATCTTATAACCAAGGATATCGCAGCGAAAAATATGAGCGACACTCTTGTTGCACTACCGGCCGAGAACAATCCTAAAAATGCAAAAATTATCAAAAAAATAAACCCGTTTATAAATCCGATTAACCAAGAAAACCGCAGTTAATCGACTTATAGGCGGGTTTTTGTGTATTTTTGTTGCATTATTCCGATTAGCTTAAAATTGACTTCCGATTATTTCTTTTATGCTTTTGCCGGTGAGCGACTTCTCCCCTTTACCCACTAAATCCTTATTCAGCCCGAAAAGAGGATTGTCGCTATCCGCATCGTCGTTATACATTACAAACCGCTTTATGCCGTATTCGACAGCCTTGTTCATAGCGTGTCTGCTGCCGCTGTCGCCTTCACTCTGCCTGTAAGAAGAAATCAGAATCACGGAATCGGAAAACATAGCCTGCAATCGGTCGCGTTCGATAAATCTACCGACAGCCTCATACTTATTTTTCGGTTCGTCGATATACTCGGTAAGGACAAGCCCTCCGCTTTTTATTATCTTCTCCGAAAGCCCGACGTTTTCTTTCGGGTAAATATTATCCAATGTCGAAGGCAAAATCGCAACGGTTTTTCCGTTGCCTTTCACACAAACTTCGTGAGCAACGGTATCGCAACCTTTTGCCAAGCCGCTTACGATATTTATTCCGTTTTCCGAAAGCAATTCCACGATTTTTCTCTCGCGACTTGCGATATCCCGATCGGAATATAAAGTTCCGACAACCGCCACATTTTTCGCCCGCGATTTTATGAGCGATATATCGCCTTTATAAGCAAGCAGATAAGGCTTATCCGCCGATTTTACTTCATTTCCGATAACGGGAAAATCGTCGTCGAATGCACAGATTAAGCTGTAATTTTTCTCATTCAACTCCCTTTCCGCTTCCGCCGTGTCGATATCCGTTTTGGCTACGGCGTTTTTATCCGAATAAGCTTTCCAAAAACCGCTCCGCGATTTTATTACCCCTCGTTTTTTAAGCGCGTAAATTTTTAACGCTGTTTTAGAATACATTTTCCCTCGCTATAATGCTTCTACGTAGATGCGGCGGTTTGCAGGAGTGCAAACCGCCGCATAAAGTTTACCGATAAAACTTATAATTGCAAATTGAGCTTATACAAATTGAGCTTTATAAATATTTCTTTAAATCGTCTACCCTGTCAAGACGTTCCCACGGAAATTCGGGTCTGCCGAAATGTCCGTAAGCCGCGGTGGCTTTGTAAATGGGGCGCCTTAAATCGAGCGTTTTTATAATTGACGCAGGACGAAGATCGAACTCCTTGGAAATAATATCGACGATTTTTTCGTCCGCAAGTTTACCCGTGCCCTTGGTGTTCACGAAAAGCGAAACGGGCTTCGCAACGCCTATCGCATAAGCGACTTCGAGCGTGCACTCGTCCGAAAGTCCCGCCGCAACGACGTTTTTGCAGATATATCTCGCCATGTACGCCGCGCTTCTGTCAACCTTCGTGGGGTCCTTTCCAGAGAACGCGCCGCCGCCGTGAGGACAGCTTCCGCCGTAAGTATCGACGATGATTTTTCTGCCCGTAAGTCCACTGTCGCCGTGAGGTCCGCCTATCTCGAATCTGCCCGTGGGGTTGATGTAAAACTTGGTGTTTTCGTCCAGAAGATTTGCGGGAATACTCGCTTCGATAACGTATTTTTTGATATCTCTTCTGAGCTCGTCGGTGGAAATTTTCTCGCTGTGCTGCGTGGAAACGACGACCGCCTCCACCCTTTTTACCTTGCCGTTTTCGTATTCTACGGTAACCTGGCTCTTGCCGTCCGGGCGAAGGTAAGGAAGCAAGCCCGATTTTCTCACTTCCGTGAGTTTCCTCGTGAGCTTATGCGCAAGCGTTAACGCCGCGGGCATATATTCCTCGGTTTCGTTGGTCGCGAAGCCGAACATCATACCCTGATCTCCCGCGCCGAATCTGTCGGCTTCGTCGCCGCTTTTGCGGTGCTCGAGAGAATCGTCAACGCCGAGAGCAATATCCGCGCTCTGATCGTGAATGGCGGTCAAAACGGCGCAAGTGTCGCAATCGAAACCGTATTTCGCTCTGTCGTAACCGATTTCACGGATAGTGTCTCTCGCTAGCTGCTGAATATCGACGTAGCAATGCGTGGAAATCTCGCCCATAACGAGCACGAGACCCGTGGTTACGGAAGTTTCGCAAGCCACTCTCGCCATAGGGTCTTTTGCGAGGATCGCGTCCAGAACCGCGTCGGAAATCTGGTCGCAGATTTTGTCCGGATGCCCTTCGGTAACGCTTTCGCTGGTAAAGAACTTGTTCATAGTAAAAAAACCTCTTTCAATGTATTTGTGGTCATTGACTGTGGTCGGAAATACTATATCACCTTTTAAATCGTTTGTCAAATTTAATCGTATATGTTACAATATTTCAAGAAAAACACACTTGTCGATGGGCGGTTAAAAAATGGATCATTCCGACGGAAAAACTAAATATTGCGGCTTGTGCCCGAAAGACTGCCGCGTTGACAGAAACGAAGCCCTCGGCGCGTGCGGCGAAAAAAACGTTATGCGCATCGCGAAATTCTACCCGCATATGTTCGAGGAGCCGCCGATAAGCGGCAAGAACGGCTCGGGGACTATTTTCTTCACAGGGTGTTCCCTGCGCTGCGTTTTTTGTCAGAACTATACCCTTTCCCGTTCGGAAAGGGGAAAAGAGATCACGCCGAGCGAGCTTGCGGATATCTTCAAAAAGCTCGAGGATACAGGCGTTCACAACATAAACCTCGTTACGCCCACCCATTTCGTGCGGCAGATCGCCGAAGCTTTTTCGATTTACCGTCCGAAAATACCCGTGGTTTACAACACTCATTCCTACGAAACGATAAAAGCCCTCGAGATAATCGACCCGTTCGTGGACATTTATCTCCCCGACCTCAAATTTTTCTCGCCCGAGCTTTCCTTGCGTTACACGGGCAGAAAGGACTATTTCGAGGTAGCGTCCGAAGCTATAAAATTTATGATGAACTCCAAAAAAGCGAGCTTCTCGGGCGACGGAATGATGAAAAACGGAGTTATCGTGAGGCATATGATAATGCCGCTCGGCGTTCAGGATAGTAAAAAACTGCTCGGATGGTTTGCCGAAAACAAACGAAACGGCGCGTATATTTCCTTAATGGCGCAGTATACTCCTTTCGGTAACGTCGGGAAATACCCCGAGCTCAAACGCCCGATAACCGCAGGCGAATACGAGCGGGTTTACGAGGAGCTTTTAAATCTCGGAATAACCGAATATTTCGCGCAGGAGCTGAGATCATCGAGCGAGAGCTTTATCCCCGACTGGGATTTTTAGCCGCAAGCGATTGTGTTCAAACGCAATCGCTTGCGGCTGACCGCCCGAAAAAAAATTGCCGTGCAAAACGGAAAATTTTGCTATTTTACTTGAAATTTTGCTCAAAAAAGGTTACAATATCAATATACACTTTTTTCGGGAATCTTTATGAATATTTTATACTTGAAATACGCCGTAGCCGTTGCGAAAGCAGGCTCGCTCAATAAAGCCGCCGAGGAGCTTTTTATTGCTCAACCAAACTTATCGAGAGCCGTAAAAGAGCTTGAAAAGGAACTCGGGATAGTAATTTTTGACAGAAATTCCAAAGGAATCACGCTCACTATGGACGGTGAACGCCTGATTTCCTACGGAAAAAGTCTGCTTCGCCAAATAGACGAGATAGAAACGGAGTTTAAGGAGAAAAAACACAAAACCGTTTTTTCCATTTCCGCGCCGAGGGCGAGCTATATTTCGAGCGCGTTCGCGGAGTTCACGAAAGGTCTTTCCGAAAAGGAACGCTGCGACGCATACTACAAGGAAACCAACAACCTCCGCGCGATAACGAACATTCTCGAAAAGGACTACAACCTCGGAATCGTGAGATACGCCTCTGGTTACGATAAATATTTCAAGCAGACGCTCGAAGAGAAAAACTTAAAATACGAGCTTATCTCGGAGTTCGAGTTCTCTCTTTTAATGAACAAAAACTGCCCGCTCGCCGAAAAGGACGAAATTCGCTTTTCCGACCTTAAGGACTATATACAGATAGCTCACGCCGACCCGTACGTTCCTTCCGTTTCGCTTTCCGAAATAAAAAAGGAAGAACTCCCCGACGACGTGGACAAGCGTATTTTCGTTTTTGAAAGAGCCAGCCAGTTCGACGTTCTCGCCGAGAACTTAAACACCTATGCCTGGGTCTCGCCCGTTCCCGAAGCCGCTTTGAAGCGTTACGACCTGGTAATGAAAAAATGTGCGGACAACAACAAGGTTTATAAGGACGTGCTTATTTATAAAAAAGATTATACTCTCTCCGCGATAGACAAGGAATTTATCACCGAGCTTTGCAACGCAAAGCGAAAATACTTCGGATAAAAATACTTCGGCTTTAACGCCGATATATTTTTTCGATACGATATATCTATTTTCATATATCGGTATAAAAATTAAGTATTTTACATAATTCGTTTAAATTGATATAATAGTATCGATAAAGATGTAACGATTCGTTTTTCGGAAGAAATTCCGAGAAAAACAAGGAGGCTTTATGGATTTCGATTACAAGATAACCGACAGCGTGGAAACGCTCGAACAAACCATTGCAAGAGTGAGAAAGGCTCAGGAGGACTACTCCTCTTTTTCGCAGGAGCAGGTTGACAAGATATTTTTTGCGGCGGCGCTTGCCGCAAACAAAGCGCGCATTCCGCTTGCCAAGCTTGCCGCGGGCGAAACGGGAATGGGCGTCGTCGAGGACAAGGTTATTAAAAACCATTACGCCTCGGAATACATTTACAACGCTTACAGAGACGTTAAAACCTGCGGCGTTATCGAGGAAGATAAGGCGTACGGTATAAAGAAAATCGCCGAGCCGATAGGGCTTATCGCGGCGGTAATCCCCACCACCAACCCGACCTCTACCGCTATTTTCAAAACGCTTATCGCGCTCAAAACCAGAAACGGAATCATCATAAGCCCGCACCCGAGAGCAAAAAACTCCACTATCGCGGCGGCAAAAACCGTTCTGGAAGCAGCTGTCAAAGCGGGCGCACCAAAAGATATAATAGGCTGGATAGACGTGCCGTCGCTCGAAATGACCAACCTCTTAATGAAAGAAGCGGACATTATCCTCGCCACGGGCGGACCCGGAATGATCAAAGCCGCGTACTCGAGCGGAAAACCCGCACTCGGCGTGGGCGCGGGCAATACTCCCGCGATTATCGACGATTCGGCGGACATAACGCTTGCGGTCAACTCGATCATTCACTCAAAAACGTTCGATAACGGTATGATCTGCGCTTCCGAGCAATCGGTAATCGTGCTCGATAAGGTTTACGATAAGGTAAAAGCCGAATTTGCGGCGCGCGGATGTTACTTTTTAAACGAAAACGAAACCGAAAGGGTAAGAAAAACCATAATCATTAACGGCGCGCTCAACGCGAAAATCGTAGGACAGAAAGCCGCGACTATCGCGGGACTTGCGAACGTCAGCGTTCCCGAGGGAACAAAAATACTTATAGGCGAGGTTGAAAGCGTGGAGCTTTCGGAGGAATTTGCGCACGAAAAGCTCTCCCCCGTGCTTGCGATGTACCGCGCGAAGGACATCGAGGACGCCTTTTCCAAAGCAGAAAGACTTATCGCCGACGGCGGATTCGGACACACCTCGTCCATTTATCTCGACGTTACCTCTCAAAAAGCCAAGCTCGACGAGTTCGCCGAGAGAATGAAAACTTGCAGAATACTCGTAAACACCCCCTCTTCTCAGGGCGGTATCGGAGACTTATACAACTTTAAACTCACTCCCTCTTTAACGCTCGGCTGCGGAAGCTGGGGCGGAAACAGCGTTTCGGAAAACGTAGGCGTCAAGCACCTTCTGAATATCAAAACCGTTGCGGAAAGGAGAGAAAATATGTTGTGGTTTAAAGCTCCCGAGAAAATTTATATCAAAAAAGGCTGTCTGCCCGTAGCTTTATCCGAACTTAAAACGATGGGCAAAAAACGCTGTTTCGTCGTTACGGACAGCTTCCTTTATCATAACGGTTACACCCGCCCGATAACGGACAAACTCGACGAAATGGGCATATCCCACACGACGTTTTTCGACGTTGCGCCCGACCCCACTCTCGCCTGTGCGAAAGAGGGAACCAAACAGATGGCGGACTTCAAGCCCGACTGCATAATCGCGCTCGGCGGCGGTTCGGCTATGGACGCGGCGAAGATCATGTGGGTCATGTACGAGCACCCCGAAGTGGATTTCCTCGATATGGCGATGAGATTCATGGACATCAGAAAGAGGGTTTACACCTTCCCGAAAATGGGCGAAAAAGCGTATTTCATCGCCGTTCCGACCTCTGCGGGAACGGGCTCCGAAGTTACGCCGTTCGCGGTTATAACCGATGAATCGACGGGCGTTAAATACCCGCTTGCGGACTACGAACTGCTCCCGAAAATGGCTATAATCGACACCGATTTCCATATGAGCGCGCCCAAAGGGCTCACCGCCGCCTCCGGTATCGACGCCGTTTCGCACGCGCTCGAGGCTTACGCTTCGATGATGGCTACAGATTACACCGACGGACTTGCGATAAAAGCTTTGCAGACCATTTTCGAATACCTTCCGAGGGCTTACGAAAACGGACAGACCGACGTTATCGCCCGCGAAAAAATGGCAAACGCCGCAACAATGGCGGGTATGGCTTTCGCCAATGCGTTTTTGGGAGTTTGCCACTCTATGGCGCACAAACTCGGAGCATTCCACCACATTCCGCACGGCGTTGCGAACGCTCTTATGCTCGACGAGGTTATAAGATTCAATTCCGCCGACGTACCCGCGAAAATGGGAACCTTCCCGCAGTACGACCACCCGCACACCCTCGAAAGATACGCAGAGGTTGCGGACGAGCTTAAAATAAAAGGCAAAACGGACAAGGAAAAGGTTGAAAACCTCATAAAGGCGTTGGACGAACTCAAAGCAAAAGTCGGAATCAAGCCGACGATAAAAGATTACGTACCCGACGAACAAGCTTTCCTCTCCTCTTTGGACGAGATGACGGAACAGGCGTTCGACGACCAGTGCACAGGCGCAAACCCGAGATATCCGCTTATGAGCGAGATAAAACAAATGTATTTAAACGCGTATTACGGCAAAAAGTTCGTCGAAGCGGAAACGCCTGCGAGCGTGAACTCAAAGCCGAAAACGAAAAAAGTTAAGGAGGAAAAATGATGGATCTTGACAGAGTTATAGCCGTTCGGAACAACAAAACCGTTTACCGCGACGGCGACGAATGCATAAAGGTTTTTGAAAGCGTTTATGAAAAGGACGACGTTTTGTCCGAAGCACTCAATCAGGCGCGCGTTGAAAAAACGGGGCTCAACATTCCGAAAATCAAAGCCGTTACGATGATTAACGGCAAATGGGCGATCGTTTCCGATTACGTCAAAGGAAAAACGCTCGACAGGCTGATGAAGGAAAACCCCGACAAGAAAAAGGAATATATCGAAAGGCTCGTCGATCTCCAAATCGAAGTTCAATCGAAAACCTGCCCCAAGCTCAACAAGCTTAAGGATAAGATGAACTCCAAAATCACGCAAGCCGAGCTCGACGATTCGGTCAGATACGAGCTGCACACAAGGCTCGAGAGTATGCCCAAGCACGTTAAGCTCTGCCACGGAGATTTCAACCCCTCCAACGTCATCGTCGGCGACGACGGGAAAGATTATATCCTCGACTGGTCGCACGCGACGATAGGAAACGCTTCGGCGGACGTTGCGAGAACTTATCTTTTGTTCTGGCTTGCGGGAGATATAAGCGGCGCGGATTATTACCTCGACGTTTTCTGCAATAAAAGCGGCACGAAAAAGGAATACGTTCAGAAATGGATGCCGATCGTAGCGGCTTCGCAGTCGGTTAAAGGCAACAAGGAACAGCGCGAATTTCTGCTTTCGTGGGTCAACGTCGTGGATTATCAATGATTATCAATGCCCCGACGGCATACAAAACCATAAGCAGGAGGACGCATAAATGATAAAAGTTACAGTTTGCATAGGCAGTTCGTGCCACATAAAGGGCTCGAGACAAATCGTCGAAGAGCTTCAGCATCTCGTCGCCGAAAACAAGCTTGACGATAAGGTCGAGCTCGGCGGCACGTTCTGTATGGGCAGATGCAAAGAAGGCGTTTGCGTTACCATTGGCGACGAGTTTTTCTCTTTAAGCCCCGAAAACGTAGACGAATTTTTCAAAAAGGAAATACTCCCCAGAGTTTAAAAACAACGAAAATTATATGGGCGAACACTGTTCGCCCGAAAAAACACATAAAAATATACGCCGAAAAACGGCGATATAAACGATAAGGAAAAAATAGTATGATAATAAAAGTATGCGTCGGCAGCTCGTGTCACATCAAAGGCGCGCCGGAAATAGTAGAACTTTTTCAAAACTACATAGCGCAGGAAAAACTCGAGAACGATATCGTGCTCGTGGGAAGCTTCTGCGCGGGAAAATGTAATCGCGTGGGCGTGACCGTCTCCGTAAACGACGACGTTTACACAGGTATAAATCCTCAGAATTTTCTGAGCCTTTGGAACGACAAAATAATGCCTGAAATCAAAAAGGAAAAAGAGGGTTAAAAAAATGGCGGATTTTCTCACGTTAAAAAAATCGAACTGCAAAAACTGCTACAAATGTATACGTCACTGCCCCGTTAAATCGATAAGATTTTCGGCGAACCAGGCGCACATTATAGGAAACGAATGTATTCTTTGCGGACACTGCTTCGTAGTCTGCCCGCAGAACGCCAAGGAGATAAAGAGCGAAACCGAAATGGCGAAGGTGCTCATCCAGTCGGGCGAGCCCGTGTACGTCTCTCTTGCCCCCTCGTTCATCGCGAACTACGACGGCATAGGCATAAACGGTATGCGCGAGGCTTTGAAAAAGCTCGGATTCGCCGAGGTTGAAGAAACCGCAATAGGAGCTACGATCGTCAAAAAGGAATACGAGAGAATGCTGTCCGAGGAAAAGCGGGATATCGTCATTTCTTCGTGCTGCCACGCAATAAACCTGCTCATTCAGAAATACTTCCCCGATTCGCTTAAGTACCTCGCGAATATCCTCTCGCCCATGCAGGCGCACGCGAGAGATATAAAAGAAAGGGTCCCGAACGCAAAAGTCGTGTTTATAGGCCCTTGCGTCGCGAAAAAGGACGAAGCGGCGTATTACGACGGACTTGTGGACGCCGTTTTAACCTTCGAGGAGCTCGCCGAGTGGCTCAAAGCCGAAAGAATCGAACTTAAAAGCGACATGGACGACACCGAAAAGAGCCGCGCGAGATTCTTCCCGACGACGGGCGGAATACTCAAAACGATGGAACAACGCTCCGATTACACATATTTCGCAATCGACGGCGTGGAAAACTGCATCGCCGCGCTTAAAGATATCGAAAGCGGAAAAATTCATAACTGCTTTATCGAAATGTCGTCGTGCGTGGGAAGCTGTATCGGCGGTCCCGTTATGGAAAAATACCACCGTATGCCTGTTAAGGACTATGCGGCGGTCGCTAAATACGCGGGAAAAAAGGACTTCGACGTCAATATGCCCGAGAGCGTTTCGCTTATCAAAAATATGACGGCTATCGGCAGAAAATCGGTTCCGCCGACCGAACAGGAAATCGAAGAAATACTCAAGAAAATGGGTAAATTCAAAAAGGAGGACGAGCTCAATTGCGGCTCCTGCGGGTATGATACCTGCCGCGAAAAGGCGGCGGCTATCTTCGAGGGCAAAGCCGAAATTTCGATGTGTCTCCCCTTCCTTAAAGAAAAAGCCGAAAGTTTTTCGGACTGCATCGTGAACAACACCCCGAACGGACTTATCGTTTTAAACGAGAGCCTCGAGGTTCAGCAGATAAACGCTTCGGCAAGAAAAATAATGAATATCCGTTCCGCAAGCGACGTTTTGGGCGAAGGCGTTATAAGAATCCTCGACGTGGATATTTTCTCGAGAGTTTTAAGGACAAAACGCAGCGTGAGAAACGAAAGAGCTTACCTTGCGGAATATAAAAAATACGTAGAACAATCGGTTATTTACGACGAGAATTATCACCTGCTCGTCTGCCTTATGAGGGATATAACCGACGAAGAAACCGAGCGCGAGAAAAAGGAAAGTATTTCCCGCCAGACCATCGAGGTCGCGGATAAAGTCGTTGACAAGCAGATGCGAATCGTTCAGGAGATCGCTTCTCTTCTCGGCGAAACGGCTGCGGAAACCAAAATCGCGCTTACGAAATTGAAGGAGTCTATCGAAGATGAATGATCTTTGCGTGGATATCGGCTACAAAAGCATAAACCACGTCGGCGAACAGCTTTGCGGCGATCACGTTGACGTTGTGGAACAGGGCGAAAACTCACAGGTCGTCGTTTTGGCGGACGGACTTGGGAGCGGCGTTAAGGCAAGCATACTTTCAACGCTCACCTCGAAAATTATTTCCACGATGATGGCGGAAGGGCTTTCCCTGGAGGACTGCGTTTCCACGATAGCCGCAACCCTCCCCATCTGCTCCGTAAGGGGCGTTGCTTACTCAACTTTTACGATAGTTCATATCGTCAACAATATGACCGCGGAGATCATGGAATTCGATAATCCGCAGGTCATCGTTTTGCGTGACGGAGCCAACTATCTTTACCACAGAACGGAGATGAATATCGGCGGAAAACGCATCTATAAGTCGATTATCCCGCTGAAAGACAACGACGTATTTATTTTAATGAGCGACGGTTGCCCGCATGCGGGGCTCGGAACTCAGTTCAATTTCGGCTGGAAAAGAGACGAGATAATCAACTTCCTTCTTCCCAACGTTTACGTCGGTTACACCGCAAAAACGCTCTCCACCATTTTGGTTGACGAATGTAATCGTCTTTACGGAAACAAGCCGGGCGACGATACTACGGCGGTGGTTTTAAAGGTCAGAAAGCGCGAGCCGATGAACCTTCTCTTCGGTCCGCCCTCAAACCCCGACGACGCAAACAGGATGATGTCTTTATTCTTCTCCAAGGAAGGAAAGCATATCGTTTGCGGCGGAACGACCTCGTCTATCGCCGCGAAATATCTCGGAAAAACCGTTAAACCGACCTTGAATTTCGTCCGAAGCGACGTTCCGCCGATTGCGGAAATCGAGGGCGTTGATCTGGTTACGGAAGGCGTTATTACGGTAAACAAGGTCGTGGAATACGCAAAAGACGCGCTTAACGAGAACAAACTTTACGAAAAATGGAGCTTCGGACAGGACGGCGCGTCGCTTATATGCAGGCTACTTTTCGAGGAAGCGACGGATATCAACTTTTTCGTAGGCAGAGCCGTAAACCCCGCGCACCAGAACCCCGATCTTCCCATAAATTTCAACATTAAAATGAATCTCGTGGAAGAGCTTTCGAGGTGCCTGAAACAAATGGGTAAAAGAATAAAAGTAAGCTACTTCTAAAAATTATAAGTCAAAAAAAGTCGTCCTACAGGGCGACTTTTTCGTTTGTTTTTGTATTAAATTTCTACGTCGTTTAAAAGCTGCTCGTCGTTTTCGCGAAGCTCTTTGGGAATTATTATGTTGTCGTAATCGATGAAGTATTTCTTGACGTTTATCGTGTAATAATCTACAAGTCTCATACAAACCGTCATAAGGGTGAAGAACGCCGAAACGAGAACGGAGCCCGCGCCAAGCGTGAACACGCCCATCGATATAACCAGATATACAAATATAAGATTTACCGACAAATACGCCGAGAACATTCTCCAGAAATGTTTTTTCCCTGGATTGAGTCCTTTAATGAACGACTGCTTTACGCCAAGCCCGCCGACGATCATATTCGCCATAACCTGACTTAAGCAGGACGAATAAACGCCTATCGAAAACGCCAGAATACACACGCCCAAAAATACCACGAGCACGGTTAAATAAGGCGTTAAAAATCTGAACAAAAGATACTCCACGGCAAAGACCAAAGCATAGTAAACGATCGCAAGAACCGCGTCTATAAGTTGATAAACGACGATTTTCTTCAAATTCTCGAACATTACTCCGAGATACCCTCTGTGCGATAAACTCGACATATGACCGTTGACTAAAATCATTAAAGTACAGTCGCTTATACCTGCGAAAAATCTGTAAAGATAAACGATCAGAATACAGATAAGCGCGGCTACGACAATGCTGCCGACGTTAGCCGAAATGTACGCAAGGAACTCGTTGAAATGAGCGGTAAGCGCGGACGAGTTGGTCGCCGAAACTCCGTTCTGCCCTTGCAAAAGCGATTTTATGATTTCCGCGATGTCTTTTAAAACGGGCTTAAGCTGCTCGATGAACGGGGTCAAACTGATGTTCAGCGTGAACCACACCGCCGTTGCGAAAACTGCGAAAACTATTATTTTATAAAGAATATTTTTAAATACCAGCCCGAAATTTCCTATGGCTATTTTAAACGCGTTGATTACCCGCAAAACTTCTCTCCTCCGCCGCTTTCGCCGAAAAATTTCTTCGGTTATTACTTTTCAAACGGCTGGTCATAACCCTATACAGGTTCGTTATAACCCTATATAACCGATTATATAATATTTTTATTTTTTTTGCAAGAAATTTATAACGATTTATTTTTTCGGAGTAAATTATGTGGCTGTAAAAAAACTAAAATCTATATTTAGCTTTAGCAGTAATTAGCCTTATCTCAAAAAGTTAGAAAATATCGCTATTTTTCTTGCTTTCCCCTTCGGGGAAAGTGTCGGCGTAGCCGACGATAGAGGTCATTAAAACCAAATATTTTTCTAAATTTATGAAAAAGTAAGTCCTCTCTCGTCTTTTACTCGCTTTGCTCGTAAAATCCACTTCGCCTACGCGGCGGACGCGCCCTCTCTGTCAGCCTACGGCTGGCACCTCTCCCGTTTCAGCGGGAGAGCTTACCCAGAAGGGGAAAGCAAGTGAAAAAGTTGATTTTTATAATAAAAAAGACTGCATTTCTATCTTTTGGTGATAAATTTGCAGTCTCTCTTTTTTACAGCTTCTTTATTTTTTACTTTGCAAAACACATAACTTTCATTTGAAAGTATAGTGTGCTACACTTCTTTGGCGCACTAATTATATTATAGTCCTGAATCTATAACATCAACTTCAGAAAGAACCCAATCCGATCTGCTAGGGTCACCAAAAGCCAATGATGCTCTTGCATTTTTTATTTCGTATTTTTTCCCTTGTATAACAGAGCCTTTTATTGTAAAATCTCTAAAAAAAGGAAAAGGATGACCAGTGTAAGCCTGCTTAATTAAAATATTCACGCTAGCATTTGAAGTTTCAATCTCAAAACTTGCAACCTGACCACTAAAGCCTTTCCATAAAATTTGCCCATTACAACTTAACTCTGCTTCACTTACTTTTTGATTCATCATACCCGTCACAAAACGTGGTATTTTAATCTTTATCGACTTATTAACTTGTAGAGGTGTCCCACAATAAATACACGCAGGTGCTTTATCTGAAACCATATTCCCGCATTCGGGGCATTTTATCATTGCCATTTTTTTGTTTCTCCTTAAAATTTGTAAAATAAAAAAAGTGCGCCAACCGAAGTCAGCGCACAAAAACACAGACTCCGATAGTCGCTAAACAAAACATAAATGAGCGAAGTATTACCTTACACAATCACTTAGTAGAATCTGCATTTTATCAAATTCAAAAGCAATTGTGTACGGAATATAAAGCGCCTAAAAATAAAGACACTTCGCTCCATACTATTTATGTTTTGTTTAGCATAGTCATTATAGCACATTAAATAAGTTTTATCAAGTACTTTTGTGGATAAAAGAAAACTCGACTTATCAAAAGTCGAGTTTTATAAATTATTTAATTAAAATCCCTATCGGAACAACGACTATTCCGTGAGCTTTTTGTCTTAATTGCTTATTTGCTTATTTGTTTAATTATTTCGAGAAGGTTATGCTCTTTATCGTAATCGTCGTTTCGGGACGAAGAGAGACGTATGCTCCGTTGTTCTTGATCGCGTCGAGATATGCCTTGCCGAGATCGTCGTCCGTGGTGACCGTGCGGGAATATTCTCCGTCCGCGCCGATAACTACGGTGTCGCCGTCGGTGCCGACCTGGTATTTTCTGCCGTATTCGGCGATTGCCGCAACAAGATCGTCGTAAGCTTCTTTTTCGTCAGCCGTGGGATTCTCGGATTCGAGCTCGGGCTCGTAAGAGAAATAATAAGTCTTGACCGAAGCGTCTCTGTTTTCCGAATAAATAGTGTTTATACGCGAATAGCTCGATTTAACGTCGCTCGTAGCGTCGGACTTGTCGGCT